>Ga0209641_10000293_pt1 | contig 45010 bp, 58 predicted proteins | sample RifCSP16_1_FD_184022 | JGI IMG/M metagenome (GOLD analysis project Ga0209641, IMG submission 184022) | Soil microbial communities from Rifle, Colorado - Rifle CSP2_sed 16_1 (SPAdes) (version 2) | ecosystem: Environmental > Terrestrial > Deep subsurface > Rock core/Sediment | place: Rifle... | reverse complement strand
TTCTCTCGCAAGTGGACAGGCGAGAGAATCGGTAACCATCACCCTGCGAGCGCCGTACCGATTGAAAGTGATCGGCGCCACCCTAGATATTGAAGGGAGGTAGGTCAATCCGATGTCAAGCGGGAAGAGTCACGCAATGTTGAAGGCGGTCATGGTGGAAGCGGCCGAGGCTTGCTTCAACGACCTGGGCAAGTCGACCATGACCGAGCGCCGGCGGGAGCTCGAAGGGCTGGGCGTCCGGATCAGTCAGGCGCTGCAGTGGGCCGGCGAGGAGATCATGGTAGTCGCGTACGCTGCCCTGGAGGATGCCAACTACCACACCGAGGCGGGCCCGCTATACCAGGCGTCGAAGCACGTCGCCGCGATGCCGGCGCCGCAGGCGACCGCCGATGTCTGAGCCGGCGCTGGACGCGGAGACCTACCGGAAGCGCGGCGGGTTGCAGTGCCCGATGTGTGAGAGTGGCCAGATCGAGGGCGGGAGCGTGACTATCGAGTCGGGCGGGGCCTCGCAAGAGGTTCGCTGTCTCATGTGTGATGCCCGATGGGTGGACAACTACGACCTGACGGGCTACGGGGATCTGCGCGTCGACGGCCTGCCGGTCGAGGTCGAGGAGCAGGCAGATGCAGCCGGCTAAGGCGGTGGTAGGCGTGCGGGTGCGGACGCTGGTCAGTTGGTCCGGCGTTGCGGCCGGGACCGAGGGCGTGATTGACCAGCAGTACGGCGATGAGGTCATGGGGCCGGAGGGAGGGGCCGTGCAGGGGGTCATGGTCGCGTGGGATCTGCCGGAGCGGCGCTTGCCGGAGGGATATCGGGAGTACGACGGCCGGCCGGCGATTGCATCCGGGATCCTCCGGGATGGGTTCGCGTTCGATGAGCTGCACTACCTGGAGGTCGTGACGTGAGAGGCAGTCGGGCGCTTGTGGTAGCGCTGGTCGTCGTGCTCGTGGTCGCGGCCGGCCTGGCGGCGCTGGATCTCGCCGGCGTGCGGCGCATGCCGGCGTGCCAGGAGGATGCCGCCCTCGTCGGCGAGGGCGAATTCCTGCTCGGTCGGTGGACGCGCTATCGCTGCGGGCCGGCGGTCGACGATTACCTGGCCTGCTCGGTCGGCGACCTGAACGGGGACGGTCGCATCGACGCGCTGGATGTCCAGCTGCTGGTTGATAAGGTACTGCAGCAGGGCGGGCCGGTCGATCCGGGGCGCGTGCTCACCGGCTGATCCGTCCGTACATTATGTCAATCCCGCGCGGTTGGAGGCCGCGACCATCGGCGCCTCGCCTTCCTGGGGGGCGCCGAATGTTTTAAGGGAGTCGGTGGGCAATCGGTGGTTTCGTGCGCGCCGGGCGGGTGTATGCTCAGTACGTACGGGCAGCGCAGGCGGGAGGCTGCGCCTCTGGTTTCATCCGATCAACCGTTGAGGGAGGGAATCGCAGTGACGCTACAAAGTACTCCGTCAAGTTGGGAAGCGAAGGCGGCGCCGTTCTCGGGCCTGGTGGATCGGGTCCGGGCCTACGCGGAGGGCTGCTTCGATCAGTCCTCCGAGTCGCGGGGCCTGGGTTATGAGGCGGGCGACGTGCTCCGGTACGTGGGCGTGGATGCCGGCGCCGGCGAGCTCTTCGGGGAGCCGGCCGCAGTTGAGCAACGCGGCCAGTTGACAGGGCACGCGCTCGGGCAGTTGGTTGAACGGCTGGACGGGCCGCCCATGCGGTGGCTGGGCGACGAGCGGCACACGGACTCGCTGCTCCGGGCCGACGTCATGAACGCGCTCATTCGCCGGCGGGAGTCGTCCGATCTGCTGGTGCGCCGGCGCGGCGAGCTGGTGCGGGCGATCCTCTCGGATGAGTACTCGCCGTTCTCTCACGTGGACTTCCTCGACCTGGTAGGCGGGGCGCTCGGGCAGTTGGGCGACCTCGGTCGGGATGCCAGGGTCCACAACGCGCAGGTGGGCGACGAGCTGCGGGCCTACGTGCTCCTGCCGCGGGTCGTGTTCGGCGCTGACCCTGGCGCCGGGCGGGGCGGCAACGGATCGCCGGCCCTCGGGGGCGGGCCGAATGGGGCACTTCATCCGGCGGTGTACGTGTCGAACTCTGAGATTGGGACGGGCAAGGTTCGCATACACGGCGGGCTGTTCCGGGTGGTCTGCTCAAACGGGGCCATTCGTTGGCAGTCCGACGAGGGCGGGCTAGAGCTGGTGCACCGCGGGCTATCGGCCCGTACCATCGCGCACGCGGTGGCTGATGCCCTGGTCTCGGCGCTCAAGCTGTCCGAGGATCTCGCACGCGTATTCCTGGCCTCGCAGGCTGTGCTCGTGGCGCCGGGCCGGATTGAGGCGCTATGCAAGTCGTGGGGCGACAAGTACGGGCTATCGGTCGGGACCGTCGATGAGTGGCGGGCAATGGTGGCGCCGGAAGCAATCCACAACGGGCGGGGCGGGGAAGGTGAGGCGGTGGCGCTGTTCGACGTGGTCAACGCCGCGACCTACGCCGCGCACAAGCTGACTCCGGCGGAGCGGGAGCAAGTCGAACGGATGGCGGGCGACCTGGTCTATGCGGACGTGTCGCGGTATGCGGGGGCGCCGGTGCGCCAGGCTGCCCAGGTCGAACCGTGGTGACTCGGGGTCACGCGCTGGTGGTGCGGCGGGCTGCTCTCTCCATCCTGGAGGATTGGAGGGAGGCGCTTTGGCTGGGCGTCGATGTCTCGACGCTGCGCCGGTCGGCTGAGTGGGTCGAGCTGGAGATACTCGGAGCGGCTATCGTGCGCCTCGGCGGCTGACCCTCCGAGCTGGCGAGCTGGTGACAGGGCGCCTCCATCCTTCGGGGTGGGGGCGCCTTCGTTTCTACATAACGCGGGAGCGGTATCGTAGGGTAATTGAAACGATATCGTAGGGCAATCGTCAAGCAAGCACCCTCGCGAGGGGCTATTCTGGAAGTGTGGCGCCAGGCGGGCGCCGGGAGGGTTGGGTCATGACCGAGGCAATGGATGAGGCGAAGCAGGCAGAGCGGGAAGCGGCAGAGCAAGCGGCGCGGGCTGACTTCCTGGCAATTGCGCGGGGCCTCGGGGATGAGGCGGCGACCGGCGCGCTGGTGGTGGTCCAGTGGTTGGAGCGGAGCCGCGGCGCAGGCTATCGGCGCCTCTGTCGGTTCCTGCTCAATGAGGGGCGGGCCGCGCTGGCGGGGGTCGGCTGACATGGCGGAGCAACGGTACGGGGTGCAAGAGACGGCAAGGGTACAGGGCTTGCTGCGGGCTGGCGTGTTCACGCCGCGCAGGCTCACGGTCCAGGAGTTCATACAGGCCAGGCCCACGCGCCAGGCGCGGGACTACCGCGCGCTGACAATCCGGCTCATTGGCCAGTGGATCAGGGAAGCGGGCCTCCAGCAGGGCGACCGGGTCACGGTCGACAATCCCGCGCCGGGCGTCCTCGTGGTGCGCCGGGAGGATGCGCCCTGGTTCTGAGGTAGGCTGCTGGGATCCTGGCGGGGCGATGCGCCGACTCGGAAGGGTCGGCGCTTTCGCGTCTGGAGCTGGCGCCGGCGGGGGATTGGATCGGGGCGCCGGCTGTGCTATCCTGGCGGCATGGCTGACGAGCTGCTCCGGACGGAAGGGGATTACGAGTACTGGCAGACTGCCGACGGGGACGGATACCGGCGGTATGCGAAGGGGAACAGCAAGGGCAAGCTGCCCCATGCGTTGGCTGATGTCCATCCCAACGCGCGCAAGGTCAGACTTCAACGGGCGGCTGAAGGTAACACCGCGCTTGAAAAGCTCGGACCGGGCGCACTGCTCAGGGCTGCAGGGCGGATCGCGAGAGCGGAGGCGTCCCTCGAAGCTGCTCGGGATGGGGTGGTCCGGGAGTTGCGGGCTGAGGGGCACAAGGTGCGGACGGCGCTTGAGGCGTGGGGCCTGCTCGTGGGGAGGCAGGCGGTGCGGGCTCTGTCGGGTTCTCCGCAGGCGGTGACGGCGGTGCGGTTCGTGGGACAGGCGACGGGGCTGCTCGCGGCTGAGGGGGAAGCGGGTCCTCTCCAGGCAGTGCAGGTCAACGTCACCATCGGGGGGGAGTTGGCGGATCGGTACGCCGCGCGGGTGATCGATCTCCCGGCCGACGGCGGGGCTGGCGCGCTGTCTGCGCCAGGTCTGACGGAGGGCGGGCCGTCTTTGTCCTCGGCGCCGGGGGGCGGCGACCTTGCGAGTGATGCTTCCAACGAACCCGGTCTGCCACGTCACTCGTAGTGTGAGTGAGGTGGCAGGGGGGTCCCCTTGCGCGCGACCGTGGGTTTTCTCGCGGTTTCTGGGCTGAGCAATGAAGGCTACCCGCTGGTCCTGTGAGACTGAGATCTGGTTCGACCGACTGCTGCTCGCAGATGGCCGATCGGTCCGCCAGCATTGCGAGGACGACCCGCCCAACTCCAGCTTCATCAGCATCAACTTCAGGGGCTTGCATCATCCGATCACCGAGCGACTGCTACCAAAGCCGGAGCTTGCTCCGCCGGGCTGGCGCCTGAACTGAAGGGAGTCCATCATGCCACCGAACCTGACGCTCGTCATGACGTATGACGGTCCGATCGACGACGCCGTCGAAGCGAGGATCCGCAAGCTCGAGGAGGATCTCGGGCTCGTGCGGGCCGAGGAGACCTACGATGCAGACCGAGCGGTCCGCCGCGTGGTCCTGATCTGGCCCCAGGAGGAAGCGCATGCCCCCGGTGAGTGATCGACAGCAGAAGGCAGCCTGTGCAGATCTCGACCGGCTGAACGCCGGCGAGGAGCTGGTGACCTTCAGAGGGATGTCGAAGGCCGAGCTCGAGAAGATGTGCAGCCAGGTGGTGAAGGGACCGCCGAAGCGCGGCGGGAAGAAGCGACCGATGTAGGACTGCAGGTCAGGGTTCGTCCAGCCTGGATACGCCCACGGGCGTTAAGCTACGGCAGGGGTGCCGCTCTTGAGGGGACTGACCGCCACATGTGGGGTGGTCGTGAGGCAAGGCGAGCCCTTTGGGGGGGGTGGCTTATGCGCTGAGATTGGGCACATGCGAGCCCTCGTGAGCACCCTCCCAACCTTCCCCGGCCTCTCACGCTAGGCCTCGCAGCACCCTTCCGGGCGGGGCACATTGGCGCTTCGCTGGTTGTTCCGACCAGGTGGCCTTTCGGCCGATCCCCGCGGGGGCCTGGCTCTGGACTCAGCTACCCGGGCCCGGAACCACGGCCCGACCGTTTTGGTCACCCCGAGGGAAGCGGCTACCTCTCGCGCTGTAGGGGTCTTTGAGGGGAATTGAAGAACCGCGCCCAGCACGGCGCGGTCCGTTGTCAGCCTAGTCCATCTCCACATCCCAGGGCAGAGGGCTGTACGCTAGTCATGTGCTGTAAGGAGGCTCATGCTGGGGGGCCCTCCGCCCCAGGTTGTGGAGGTGGTCGCGCTCTAGAGTACAACGGGATGACTTGACGAGTCAAGCGCCACCGCTGTACTATCCGGTCGACGTGACCCCCACAGGTAGCGATTTCCGGATCGAGCCGATCGGCGGCGGCCACAAGCTCTACGTCGGCGGGGTCTATCGCGGCACGTTTCGCACTTATCAGCAGGCGTTCGAAGCCAGGATCAAACTGCTGCCGGCGAGCGCTCCCTCTCCGACGTTGACCAAGCCCGAGCCTGCTGCGCGCCGATCGGGCGGCTTCTCGCCGGCCCGGATCCCGAACTGCGAGCTCTGGATCACCACCGTCCCCCTCTCCGGCTCACTCATCCCCAACTGGCCCGATCGCTCTGGTAAGGGCCACCATCTTAGTCAGCCCGATCCCGCCCGGTGGCCTGCCCTCATAGGTAACATTCCCGCCTGGAAGGGCCGGCCGATCGCCCGGTTCGACGCGGCTGACGATTGGATGGCCGCCGATGAGCTCGCACCCATCTTTGCCGGCATCGACAAACCGTTCTCGCTGTTCGGGGTCTGGAGGCTCACTGTCTCCTCTACGGCTACCCGGGTTGTCTGGAGCTTCGGGTCCACTCTCGGCGCCGTCCCTGTCATGTATATGTCCTGGGCCACTTCGCCGACGGTCAACTATCGGCTGGTGAGAACGGACGACAGCACCCTGCAGGTCAATAAGGTCGGAGACGCACCCGATCTCTCTGGCCACTATCACTCGATCGTCTTCGACGGCATCACCATGAGCGCCTGGATCGACGGCGTCATGCAGCAGAACTTCCCCTTTGCTTTCGACGTTGGGCAGTGCACCTTCAACCGGTTCACCCTCGGCGCTCTCGGCAGGAGCAGCACCTCGGCCTTTGCCGGCATAGACCTGGGCGAGATGGCTATATACTCCCGGGCAGTGAACGAGAGAGAAAGGCTACGCATGCAAGGCTACCTGGCGAAGGGATGGTCATTGGCATGACCGAGAAGCGCGTTCAGATCCCCGGCGAGGGCGGGACGCTGGGATCCGCCGTTCGCCACGCCTTCTCGCTGGCCGGCTACGAGGTCTTGCCGGCGCCGCGGGACATCGCCGAGACGGCGTCGATCGACGTCGTGGCCCCGATCGTCGTCAACTGCGCCGGCATCGTCAAACAGAGGCACGACGTCTCGCCGGCGGTCTTTACCCTGGTCAACTCCTACGCGCCCCATCGCCTCGCCCAGGCCTGCCAGTTCGCCGGCAGCCGGCTCATTCACATCTCCACCGACTGCGTGTTCGGCGGGCTGCCCGGTCCGTCGCACGAGCTCAGCCAGCCGTGCCCGGAGAACCTGTACGGCGCTTCGAAGCTCGCCGGCGAGGTTGTGGATCCTCCGCACCTGACGGTGCGGACTTCGTTTGTCGGGCCCGGGCCCCGCGGCCTGTGGGCCGACATCGCCGCCGGCAAGCCGCAGCGCGCCTCGGCCAATATGCTGTGGACCGGGCTCACCACCTGGACCCTGGCCTGGCTCTTGGTGCAGATGGCCGAGCGGCCGGATATCACGGGGCTGCTGCACCTGCCGGCGCCGGCGATCAACCGCTGGTACCTGGTCAACCTGCTGGCGACCGAGCTCGATGTGCCGATCTCCATTCTGCGCGACGATAGCTACGTTCGGGATCGCCGGCTGGCGTCGGTGAAATACGACCAGCTCGAGCTCCCCGAGATCCCCCCAATTGTCGACCAGCTCAGTGCCCGGCCGAAGGCTGTGAAGCTGGAGATCCACTCGAGCAAGCTGGGCCTGACGAGCCAGATCAAGGAGAGTTGACGTGGCGAAGAGCGTGCACAACGACGTCCTGGACGGGGCCTTCAACATACTCAACGACGGCGACCTGATGACCGCCTGCAACGCCGAGCCCACCACCCGCACCGAGGCCGTCACTACCTTCAAGCTGGCGGACGTTGCCATGACGCCAGGTACGGATTACACGATCTCAGACGGCGACACCAACGGGCGCAAGGTGCGGATGGCCGCCAAGAGCGGAGTGCCGATCGACACGTCCGGCACCGCGACTCACGTCGCCATAGTTGACGCGACCCGGCTGCTCTATGTCACCACCTGTACGAGCCAGGTGCTCACCTCCGGCGGCACGGTTGACTTCCCGGTCTGGGACGTCGAGATCGCGGATCCGACGTAGGGCTATGCTCCAGCTCACCTCGACCGTCGACCTGGTTCGGGTCGTCACCAGCGCGGCGGCGGATATCGAGCCGCATGCCTCCTGGGTCGACAACAATGCCGGCGTCATTACCCCTGGCAGAACGAACACCGCCTCGATCGTGAGTGCCACGACCACAACGGTCGTAGCCTCTCCTGCTTCCGGCGTCCAGCGCCGGGTCAAGACCCTCAGCCTTCGCAACAACCACGGCTCCACGGCCTGCGATGTGACGGTCGATCATACGGACGGCAGCAATGCCGAGACGCTTATCAAGGTCACGCTGCTGGCAGGCGAGGCCCTGGTCATGGACGAGTGGGGAGCCTGGAAGCACTTCGACATCAACGGGGGCGAGTATCCCCGGCTGCCAGCCATCGCAACCCAGGCCGAAATGGAAGCGGCCAGCAGCTTGATCGCCGGCGTGACACCCGGCAGGCAGCAGTTCCATCCTGGGCACCCGAAGTTTTGGTGTCGGGCGGATCTCGTCAACGCGGTGCCGGTCCTGAGCGGCAGCTATAACGTGACCTCAGTGACGGACACGGGCGCGGGCCGGGCGACGTTCAATATCAACGTGGACTTCTCGAACACGAACTATGCGATCCTGGCGACGGTCGAGCGGACGGCGACGACGCTTACGGTGACGAACGTGAAATACTGCAACGTGCGCAGCGCGACACCTGCAGTGGGTTCGTATGAGATTGAGGTCTACGACGGGACTGCCGTGACCCACGTTCAGGAGGACGCTGCCTCCTGGCATACGATGGCGCTCGGGGATCGGGCATGATCCAGCTCACCAGCACGTCCGACCTGCTCCAAGTCGTCACCAGCGCCGCGGCGGACATCGAGGCACACGCCTCCTGGGTGGAGAACAACGCGGGCACGATCACGCCGGGGCGGACCAATACGGCGTCCATCACCACGGCGACGACAACGACTGTAGTGGGTTCACCCGCCTCGAGCGTGCAACGGCGAGTGAAGCACCTGAACCTCCGCAACAATCACGCCTCGACAAGCTGCGACGTGACCGCCCAGCATACAGACGGGACGAATGTTGAGACGCTTGCGAAGGCGACGCTGCTGCCCGGAGAGACCCTGGTCCTCGATGAGAAGGGCGAATGGCACCACCAGGACGCCAACGGCGGCGAGTATCCGAGGACCGCCTTCGCGACCCGTGAGGAAATGGAGGGGGCGACCAACGTCAGTGAGATCGTCAGCCCCGGAATACAGCACTTCCACCAGGGTCACCCGAAGGTGTGGGTGAAGGCCGGGGTTGCGGGTAACATGCTGCTCTCCTACAACATGGCGAGTGTCACCGACACCGGCACAGGCCGGATCGCGTTCACGATCGCCAACGACTTCGCTCATGTCGGTTACGCCGCCCTGGTGAATATCCAGCGGGACTCGACCAGCTTGGCCGTGGGCGAGATCCTGAACCCGAACATCCGGTTCGGCACGATTGGGGTGGGTTCCTTCGAGGGTGAGTGCTACGACTTCACGGCGGCGACGGTCGTGCTAGACGACCCGGCCGCGTGGTACATGGCAGCGTTCGGAAGGTTGGACTGATGCTGCTCCTGACCTCGACCTCCGACCTTGTACGCGTGGTGACAGGCGAAGCCGCCGACATCGAAGCACATGCTTCGTGGGTCGATCTGTCCGGCAGCACGGTGACACCCGGAAGGACCAATACGGCCAGCATCACGACCGCGACGACGACTACGGTGGTCCCGTCCCCTGCGGCCTCGACACAGCGGAATGTGAAGCTGTTGAGCCTGCGGAACAACCACGCCAGCCAGCAGTGCAACGTCACGGTCGAGCATACGGACGGCACGACGGTTGAGACGTTGATGAAGGTGCTCCTGCTGGCGGGCGAGACGCTGGAGCTGACCGGCGATGGCGAGTGGAAGCACTACAACGCCTCGGGCGGACTGTATCCGGCAACCGGAGCAATGGCGACCCAGGCCGAGATGGAGTCCGGGGTCGCGACGCTGGTAGTTGTGTCGCCCGGCCGCCAGCATTTCCATCCGGGGCATCCAAAGTGCCGGGCGAAGTTCGGCATCACAGGCAACCTGCTGGAAGGCTACAACATCACCTCGATTAGCGACGATGGGACCGGGCTGGCAACGGTCACTATCGCCACAGACTTCTCCTCTGCAGACTGGTGCTGCCTGATCTTCGTGGAGCGGGCAGGGACAGCTTTGACGGTGGCAGACGCCCGAGAGGGCCGTGTGGTTTCAGCGGCGCAGGCGGCGGGCACAGTGCAGGTACAGTGCTACGACCACACGGCGACGACCGCGCTGGTGAAAGACCCGACGAGCTGGCACATGGTCGGCTTGGGAGATCAGGCATGATTAGGAGGTTGACGTGGAGATAGAGCAGCAGTTCGTGGCGATCACGTTGGACGACGGCTCGACCGCGATCATGGGTTTCGCCACCCAGGCCCGCGGCTCGTCTTTGCCGTACGGTGGACAGTGGGTCGATGAAGCAGCGGGCTGGTGGAGACGGGAGCCGACCGACGACAACATCTTCCAGGAGATCGGTCGGACATCCTTCGGCGGCGCGCAGCCAGTGAGCTACCGGAAAATCAAGCGAGCGGAGATCCCGCGGGACCGGAGCTACCGCAACGCTCTGGTGGACGACGGCGGCCAGTTGACTTTCGACATGCCCAAAGCCAGGGAGATCCATCGGGACAAGCTGCGCCAGCTCCGGGTTGCCCACTTCGCGGCCAACGATATCGTCCTCCTGGAGGCGGTCATCGAGGGCGACGAAGTGAAGAGGGCGAAAGCGGTCGCACGGCGGGATGCCCTGCGCGATGTCACCGAGCTACTCTCGATCGAGGCGGCAAAGACGATCGAGCAGCTCAAGACAGCGGGCATGGAGATCGTGGGCTAGAGCTTGGCTGAACCGCTTGGATTCTTCGATGCGGAGCTGCGACAGGAAGGTTGGTTCGGTGCCGACCAGGTCATCGAAGGATGGTTCGCGCATGAGCTAATCCTCTCGTCGGTCACATCCACGCCGCTCGTAATCCAGGATGCGCTGCACGGCCACGCGGCCGAAAACCTGGTCCTCACGCAGCACAACATCCTGGCCATCCAGGATGCGCTCCATGCTCATGCTGCCGAGAACCTGGTCCTTGTCCAGCACAACATCCTCGTCGTGCAGGACGCGGCCCATGCTCACGCGGCGGAGAACCTTGCCCTTCTCCAGCACAACCTACTGGCGATCGCCGATGCCCTGCACGCGCACTTTGCCGAGAACGTCGTCCTGGTCATTGCTGGCCAGCTCGAGATCCAAGATGCGCTGCACGCCCACTTCGCTGACAACCTTGACTTGGTCTTTCACGCCGCTACGGACGCCGGGCCCCCTTGGAGGATGCGGGCTGTCGAACAGGGCCTATACTTCGCACCCAATCCGCTTCTCGCTCAGGTGGCCGAGCTCCGCCGCAAGAAAGAGGAGCGGCAGGAGATCGAGCTCACCGCCCAGCTCGTGGCGGCCCGGCTCGCCAACGAGAAGGCTGGGGCCGTAGCGATGGTGGAAGAGGAGCGGCAAGCGGAGCTGCAACGCCTGGCTCGGAAGCAGCGGGCGTTGACGAACTTGGCTGGCGCCAAAGTCAAGAAGGAGCTCGGGTCCCTGGATCCTAAGGAGATCATCCGTCAGAAGAACATGCGGGCGAAGCGCATGGCTAACCTGAAGAAGGCCCAACAGGCCAACCGCCGAAAGAGGCGAGGATGATCGGGCACGAGACCCTCATGCGCCAATTCATCGCCGAAGCCCGGGGAGGGGCCCTGGCCGGCGAGACGATCGAGCAGATGCGGGAGGTCGTGCGATCAGACTCGCCGGACGGCTATCGGCTGTTCTATGAGCTGGTCCGGGATCGGCTGCTCCCGCAGCATGTGTGGGATGAGTGGATCCTCCCGATGTACGCCTCTCACGAGCGCGAGCGGCACACCATCCTCGAGGCCTTCCGGGGATCCACCAAGACCACCGCGATCGCTGAGACCTTCCAGACATACCAGGTGGGCCTGCATCCCGAGCGGTCGAACCTCTTCATTCAGGCCGACGACACCAAGGCTCGCAAGCACGCCAAGAACGCCGCCGACCTGATCGCGTACAACCCTATGTGGAAGCTCCTCTTTCCCAACGTCGTGCCCGACGAAGACCGCGGCTGGGGAGCGGAGGGCTACTGGGTCAAGGACACCTCGCTCGACTACGGCAACTGGGTCCGGAAGCGCGACAAGGATCCAACCGTCGTCGGCGCCGGCATCTTCGACTCCTTCATCACCGGCATGCACACGACCGGGATCCTGGATCTCGACGACGTCAACAACGACGCCAACACCGAGAGCGACGCGCAGAGCGAGCGGGTCAACCGGCTCATCACCGACACGATCTTCCCGGTCTCCGAGGACGTGGCCTGGCACCTGTTCTGTCAGACCCCCTGGACCGAGACCGACGCGTTAGGGCTGGTCAAGGGCACCGGCGTCTACGATCTGCAGCGCACCCCGGTCTACCGGCTGGCCAATGAAGGGGAGCCCGGCGCCGAGTTCTTTGAGCCCCGCGAGGAGTGGGTGCACCTCACCTGGCCGGAGAAGTTCCACATCCCCCGGGTGGAGATGCAGTTCTACAAGTCTGGGGCGGTGGGCTTCGCCCGCATGTACCTCCTGGACCTGGAAGCGGCCAAGGGCCACAACCTGCGCCGGGAGTGGCTCTACAGCTACCCCTACGAGCAGATCCTGCTCGATGAGTGGCCGGTGTTCATGGGTGTCGACTACGCCACCGTCACCGATCGGCTGAACGCCAGGCAGCGCCGGCAGCGTGACTACTTCGTCGCGGTCTGGGGCTACCTCTCGCCCCTCGGCAACCTGATCGTGGTCGATGGGATCCGGGAGCAGATCTCGCAGGCTGAGGCCGAGCAGCGCCTCTTCGGGCTGGCGGCCGCCTTCCCACGGCTCCTGCTGATCGGCCTCGAGACGATTGGCAAGGGCGAGGAGTTTGGCGAGCTCATCCAGCGGGCGGGTGTCTACCTGCCCCTCATGCCGATCCCCTCTCACAAGGGCCTGGCCCGCTCCAAGGGTGGCCGCTTCGAAAACGTCCTGGCGCCGATGTTCCAGCGCCGGGAGGTCATGATCTCGAGCAAGATGAATCCCTTCCTGCGGCAGTTCGTCGACGAGTGGCTGTCGTGGGATGGGCGGGACCGTCGGGGGATGACAGACGACACCCTGGACGGGGTATACATGCTCACAGAGGCGGCGAAGGGTTTCATGAAGGCCCCCGGCTATCAGTCGCGGCCGGGGCTGTCGCCGCTCTATGGACACCAGGGGCCGGGCCGGCCGAAGAGCCCGCTGGCTGCCTGGGGTCGGGAGGTGAGGCGTGGCTGACACGCTGCAAAAATATCAGGGGATCGCCGAGGAGCTGATCCGCAGGGATGCCATGCTGCGCCGGATGCAGCGGGAATACGAGCGCTGCTCGCGCCTCGAGCAGGATCTCCCGCTGCCCCTGCAGGAGCTCGAGTGGATCGTGCCATTCAAGTCGGCGGCCGTCTACAACGCCCTGCGAGGCGGAGAACGGGCTCTGTCGGGCCTGGATATCCGCCCGAAGATCCACCCGCTGACCGTGTTCAAACAGGCCGGAAGCGAGGTCGGGGCCGAGGCCGAGCGCATCGCCAACGAGTGGGAGACGGTGCTCAAGTGGAATTTCCAGCGCGCCTCTTCCCGCCGCGGCAACGTGCGGGCCTCGATGATCTGGAACGCCCTTGTCTACGACGAAGTGGTCTCGCAGGTGATCCATCTGCCCACCCAAATCAACATCCTGCAGCAACTGCAGGTGAACACCAACCGCCACATGGCGGCCATGCGCTACGGGCAATTCGCGGTGCGCCTCCTGGACCCGAAGGGCGTCCATATCTCCTACTCCGACTACATGCCCGAGGAAGCGCTTGAGACCAGCGTGGTGACTGCCCAGCGCGTGGTCCAGCAGTACGGGAAGGGCGCCAAGTGGATCGCCGACAAGATCGCCAGCGACCCCAAGCACCGGGAGACCAATTACGCCGTCGCCAGCTACATCAACTATGAGGACCGCTGCATTTGGGCAGTGGAGGGCGAAGATGAAAATGCCATCCTGGAGGGGGGTACCGCCGTCCTGCAGGTGGCCAACGAGTGGCCCTTCCTGAACTATGCCTGCGCGGTGGGTGGAACTATCACTGAGAGCTCCCCCGAGTACCAGCGAAAGCCCCTGCTCTTCCCGGTGGTGAAGGCCCGCATGTGGCTGGTGGCCAACGTCATCGGAACCCTCATGACCTCTCAGGCAATCGCCGAGGGCAACGAGCCGCTGCACCTCTTCAAGGGGATCGGCGCCGAGAATATCTACCTCGACCTGTCGGAGCCTGGCGGCCGCATCGACCTGCCGAGCATGCTCGTCGCCTACGAGCGGCTGCAGCGATCGGACGTTGACCCCGGGCTCCAGAACATGCTGAACCGCTACGAGTCGGATATCAACCGGGCGACTCTGCCTTCGGTGCTGGTGACGGCCGAGGCGCTGCCGGGTGAGACCTTCTCGGGCTACAACCTGCGCGTGCAGACCGCAGTCGGATCCCTGCTGCCCTATAAGCGCCTGGTCGAAGTGAACATGGAGCGCACCTTCGATCAGATGCTCCTCTACTCTCACTACTCCGGACACGACCTGGTCGGGTACGGCAAAGGGATGGAGCGGTGGACGATCAAGTCAGAGCATATTGACCCCGAGGCGATCATCCAGTCGGTCGAGCTGGCGCCGGATGTGCCCATTGACCGGCTCCAGAAGATCACCGCTGCGGTGGCGCTGGCCACCCAGCTCAACTACTCGCCCAGGCGAGTGATGGAGTTCCTGGGCGAGACCGACCCGCAGGGCGCGCTGGAGGAGTACATCCAGTGGCAGTTCTACCTGGCCAAGATGAAGGGCCGCATCGAGCGGATCCAGATGGAGGAATCCGGCAAGATCAAGGAGCTCGCCGCGCAGATGGCACAGGAGATGCTAGCCAAGATGCCCAAGGGAGCGAATGGCAACGGTCGGGTCGCCAACCCCGAGCAGATGCAGCTCCCGGGCCTGCCCGATCTGCTCTCGCTGGCCACTGGTGCCGATCAGAGCCCGATGTTGCGGAATACCGAGGCGGGCGGTGTGCCGCCGATCGAGGCGATGGGTGCCCTCGCCACGTTCGAAGGGGCCAACAACGCAACGCGGGGCGAGACCCGCGAGGGTGCGTTCTCCACCCTGGGGCAATGACGTGCTCAACGCGCGCGATGTGAACCGGATGGAACTCGAGGCGGAAGCCTTCATCGACCGGCTGTTTGACGAGTGGATGGAGGGTCACTTTGGGGCTCGTTTGAAGCGAGCTCTGGAAGGCGGTCCGAATGTTCAACCTACCGTGGTACGTCCTGGAGGCGCTCCGGAGGAGGCAACAGGCCTTGACCTCGGTGTCGAGGCCGCCTCTGAAGATCGGGGGGGCGGAGCCGGCCCCGGGCCGGGAGGCTATATCCCACCGGCCTAGACCGCCATCGACGCCGTTCACTCCGCGCACGCTGCCTGCGGCCGGCCTGGGAGCGCCCCGGGTGGTGGAGCCGATGGGGCCCCGCGTCCCTGAGCGGCCACGGGTTCCGACCGCGGCAGCCGTCCCGCGTGTTACCGGATACGCGGGCCCCACTGGCCCGGCGGCAGCTACGGCTCGAATTGGCAATCTCCCGCAGCTATCAATTCGAGCAGCCTGGGAGGCTGCGCCACCTTCCGGGATCGCTGCCACACCGGTGCCTGAGCGATTCCTAACAGCGAGGTCGCCGGCCAGGGCCATCCGGGAGGAGCGAGCCCAAGAGCAGCTCCAGAGCATCCTGGGGCCGATCACCAGGTTCTTCAGCGGTGAGCCAAACGCTCCCCATCCTGGACAGTTCCCGGGCCAGCCTGGATTTCAGCAGCCCCAGGTGGCCATTGGTTCGACCCGACAATGGCATGGACAGACATACCAGGTGGTGAACGTCAAAAGTGGAAACCCGATCTATCGGCGGATTGGAGATCCGACGCCTGGGGAGCGGTTGACTGGCGCGGAGCAGGCACGCGTGGCGGGTGGCCTTGGCCCTTCGGGCGGGAGCCTGCTGCGCTATCTGGATTCGCTGGCGCAGAGCACCGGGTCGCTTCCAGGATTCGGCGGAGTAGAGCGGGCGAATGAGGTTGCTGAGTTCCTGGCGTCCCTGCCCTCGAGCCAGCAGGTCATGATCGACGACACCGGCACGCCGCGGCAGACCCAGGTCATGTTCCAGACGAGCGTGTGGTTCTCCGAGCAGGCCTATCGCTCCTGGGAGCAGGCTGGTTTCCCGGTCGACGGCCAGGGCAGACCTGAGGGCATGACCCGCATTGCTACCGAGGCCGTTTGGGATGTCATCGCCGCCCGCAACAATTGGGGTATCAGCGGCGCGGACTTCCTGCGGTCGCAGGGCTATACCCCGCGTGGCGGCGGGATCTGGGAATGGATCCCTGAGCCGCGGATCAGCGGCTATGGTGGGGGCACCTTCTCGAGCGGCGCCGGTGCCGGTGGGGGCGGATTCGGCTTCCCGGTCAGTGGCGATCGCAACTTCGCTTTCGGTCTGGTCAACTGGAGGATCTGATGCCCGAGCCATACCCTCAGGGCCAACAGCCAGCGCAGCAACCGCCGGCGCAGCAACCGCCGGCAGCGGTGCCGGCGCCGGGGAAGAAGCCGCCGGGGCCGCCCAATCTCCCCAAGGCGCTGACTCCGGCGCCACCTGGAACCTATCGACCCAAGCAGACCTATCCGCTACGAGGCGACTACCGCTTCTACGAGCCGCTGCCTCCTGGCTATCACTTCAACGACTACGCGGTCACTGGCGACCTGGGCGACCTGCCCAACTACGACAAGCTCTCGCGGGCCGAGCGCCGGCTGATGGCGGCCCTTCCCGGGATCTCGGAGACGGCATTGCCGAAGATCCTACGAGCGCCCCTGTTCCCGGGGACCTACCTCGCCGGGGGCACCATCCCCACCGTCGGGGCCGCGATGGAGAAGTTCGGCGAGTCCTGGCTGGGCAAGATGCTCGGCTGGATCGACATGCCGGCCGAGGGCCTCGAGCGGGCCCTGGGCTTCGTCTCACAGGCTGTGCTGGCTGTTGGATCTCCTGAGAGCTGGCGCGACTTTTGGGAGAACGCCAAGCCCGCCTGGTATGCGGGATCCCTAACCGCCGATGTGACGAACATGCCGATGTGGGACCACGAGAACGGGCGATGGTATTTCCCGGGTGACACCGGCGACCTGCCTGGGCGCGACATGCTAGTCCAGGCGCGAGGCGATATCGCTGACCTGGTGCAGCAGGGGATTGCTCCGGGTGATGCCCTGGTTACGGTCCGAAACAGTTACTACGAGAGCCTGGGGGCGTTGCAGCTGCGGGCCCAGATCAATGACGCCATCATGCACGCGGCGGCGGATCCGCTGATCGCGATGCCCTTCATCCGCCCGGTCGAGGCCGCCAAGAAAGCCCTGGTCGTGGCCGTTGGCAGGAGGATCGCGGACACCGAGTTACTGGCCAAGTTCGCCGCCGAAGCGCCGCAGCTCCGGCAGTATGTGAACCTCTCGAGCGAGCTGTCCCGGCGGTTCGAGCTCGCCGGCGACGCGGCACGGGCCGCGACCTTCACTGACGATGCTGCCCGCTACGAGCGGGAGCTGGTCAAGCTGCAGGGGTTCCTCGATCGGGCGGAGAGCCTGAAGCTCGGGCCGTGGGAGGAGCGGTTCATCCGAATGCTCGGCCTCGACCAGGAGGCAGAGCCCACCCGTATCGCGAAGCTATGGGCTAACCCCTTCGCTCTGACTCCCGGATCGCGAGCGTCCCTCTATTTCAACACCCTGCTCGACAACATCACCACGCGGCTGCTCAATAAGCTGCCTGACCCGGCCGCCATCACCCGCAGCCTGGAGCGGGCCGCCAATGGCCTGTACACGCCTGAGCTCGGCCATCACATGCTCACGATTGAAGGGCGGATGCTTCGGGCTAACCTCGGTCCCATAACGAAGCAGGGTCAGATCCGGCTGCGGGAGTTCGAGCTACTGCAGGAGTTTGAGGCGCCGGTCCTCAACCGCCTGGCCCGAGCTCTGGACCAGACGCCGGCGGAGATCCTCAAGCGCCTGGATGACGGTGAGGAAGCCATCCTGGCAGAGAAGCTTACGGAGCTCGTACGGGCGGCCTCGGTCCAGGATCCACTGATCCAGGCCTTTGTGAGGAAATCTATCCCACTTGACGAGCAGGGCATCGCCTCGGTGATCGAGAGGCTTAAGCCGCTGGCTGAGGAGAACCTCCCGCTACTCTCGGCTGAGGCCTTCAAGACGCAGCTGGCGATGGATCTGTCTGACATCGTCGGAAAGACCTCGGTGCTCAAGTTTGGGCTCAAGGCCCGTGGACCAATCATGGCCCTGGCCGACGCGGTGAAGGCGGCTGAGACCCTGGCTTTCCTCAAGATGAATCCGACCTACCCGATCAGGAACGCGCTCAACAACTTCATCACCTCGGTTGCCCGCGGTGTGTTCGGTGACATTCGGCCTGGCTTCTACAATGACATCTTTCGCAGCCGCGGGTTGATCGAGCCGGCGCGCTTTCGGGCGGGTGTGGGCTTCGCCGGCGTTGCGGAGGAGAAGGGCGTCGCCGAGGCGCTGGCGCAGTTCAACCGGCTCGTGCGCGACGTCGAGAACGGGAAGCGGGGGGCGCTCGGGCGGATCACCGATTGGTTCAACAGCAAGAAGGGTCTGTACATGGGCGCGGCTGCTCAGGAGCTCGAGGTCCGCTCCTCCGTGCGCGCCTTCGGCACCATGTGGACCAACTATATGCAGCAGGGTTGGAAGCCCGGGGTGGGCTTTACCCGAGTGGGCGAGTTCAGTCCTGAGCTCGCGCGGATGTTGGGGCCCGATCGCACGCAGCTGGTCGAGCAGATGCTAAAGTCCTCCTGGTCGTCGAGCCAAATCGACGCGGCCATGCTGACCGAGAACGCCAACGCCACCGTCGCGAATGTCATGGACCTGGCTCGCCGGCAGTCCGGGCTCGGTCAGGATCTCGAGCACATCCTGGGGCCCGCTTGGACCCAGCAATTCGGGGAGCAGATCCAAGGCGCCATCTTGAAAGGACCCGACGAGGTCAGGCGGGAGGCCTCCCGGATCTACAAGTTCGTGCAGGCCCACATTGACGAGCAGGCGGCTCACGCCAACGATATCCTGCTCGAGCAGGCTGCAGCTCGCATGAACGCCGAGGGACCGGGGGGTCTGCCTTACGTCCTCTCCGAGAGCATGTCCGACCTGTGGGGGGCCCAGCAGCGCCACGCCCTAGATATGGCGAAGGTCAGTGATTGGGTGATGGGCGTCGACGACCCTGTGCTGCGGGGCAAGTTTTGGGATCGCCTCTTTCGCGACAACCAGAACTTCTACCGCCGGTACTGGAATCGGATCGAAGCCCGCTTCCAGGGCGCGGGCCGGGGTCTTGATGATGCCATGCGGCAGCTGGAGGAGAACGGCAGGCTTACCGACAGTGTGCGCCGGTCGCTCAACGGCCTCAAGGATGAGCTGCAGGCGACCGGCAAGAACTGGCGCCGCAATTGGGAGGACTTCTTCAACCGGCGGATGGAGCTCTTTGGCGAGCTCAAGGGGCTGCGCGGCGAGGAGCGCGCCCGTAAGTGGAATAGGATCGTTGACGAGCTCGACCAGTTCTACGACCAGGCCATCATGCGCGAAGACGAGCTCATGCTCCACCTGGACGACATCGCCGCGCAGGGCCTCCCCGAGGCCGAGCGTCAGATGTTCATGGCCCACCGCAACCGCATCGCCGAGACCCGTATGTCACTGCGGCAGTCGGTGATCAACTTCCGCCGGCGGATCCGGGACATGAGCGCTCCGGAGCGGGCGACCCTGTACCGAGACGAGTTTTGGCCGGAGTATATGCGGAGCTCCGCGTTGCTTGAGACCCAGGAGAAGGCGATCCGAGTTGCGCTTGAAGGGGATCCGGAGGCGCAGCTGTTCATGGGGCTCAGTCTGCGCGAGAGCCAGTCCCTTGTTGGAGCCCGCGGCAAACTGCTCAACGGCGAGGAGCTGACGGTCGACGAGGTCGACCTGGTGACGCGGATTGCCCGCCGGCATCCTGAGACTCCAGAAATGCGGCGGCTTCGGACGATCCACGGCCAGGCTACGCCGGAGAATGTCGAGCGTGTGATCGCCCAGGCCAATGATGAGATCCGGCCGCGGGAGGAGGTCTATCGGGCCTTCGAGGGATTGGTGCTGGGGATCGAGGAAGGCAAGATCAACACCCCTCAGGAGGCCGTCGCTAACATCATGGGGGACACCAATCCGGCCGTTGGCGCAAGCCCGGCCTACCAGCGCGAATTGCTGCAGCCGCATCTGACCGGCCAGGAGAGGGCGAAGCTGCAGCAGTTTGATGCGGCTGATGAGGCGGCTTCCCGGTTGCTGAAGGCTGAGGGCCCGGTGGCTGGGGCAGCTCCGGGCGATCTGGCTGCGATCGGCGAGGGGCCGCAGGTTCAGTTTGCGTGGTCCGAGTGGCAGCAGGCGGTGATCGCACGGGATGAGCTGATTGCCCGGGCAGGGGTGGAGCAGCCTGAGCTGTTGGAGCAGGTGCCGCTACTCCGCAGGGCCGTCGCCGGCGAGGTGCTGGACCCGGGACAGCAGGAGGTGGTCGACACTCTGGCCCGGCGGTTCGCCAGCGGGGCCGAGCAGCGGATGATCGACGATGTCGAGCTGGCCCAGGTGCCCTCCGGTGCCTTCACGATGCACGATGCGGTCGTCGCGCCTGTTAATGACCTGCCACCCCAGATCCGAGATCAGATGCAATGGTTAGCGAACTCGATGGTTGACGAGGCTCGCGCTGGGGAGGTCCACTTCGTCTTTGACGAGGGTCGGATCGTGGGGCGGGAGAGCTCCAATCCGCCTTGGTATGTCCGGCTCTACAACGAAAACCCGACCATCACCAACAAGCCGGCGGTCGTCTCGGCCTTGGAGAAGATCATCAGCGGTCGCGGTGATACGGGGGTCTGGGTCGAGCGGATGAAGAACATCATCCTCGACGAGCTGCTGCGGGGCCCTCAGAACATGCCGGCCGAGCCCGAGCTGCTCCGCATCTTCGGCAGTAGCCAGGCCGAGATTGCCCAGGCGTCCGAGGCCTGGCGCGCCCTCGGACGGGATCTCACCGACGTCTCCACGCTTATTTCTCGCCGGCAGTACCAGGCGCGCATCGCCATCCTAAATCGGATCGAGGAGCGGCTTGGGACGCGGGGCGGCATCATCACGCCCGAGATCTTCCCGGAGCAGATCGAGGCCGCCAACCGGCTCATTGACCAGGCCGACGCGGTCAGGAAGATGGTTCTCGGCACCGAGAGCGAGGTACGCCAGTCGACGATCCAGGGCGCCTTGAAGCAGTTGGGCAATCCAGAGCGCCTCGCGCAGGAGAAGGCCCGGCGGCTCGAGGAAGCCCGGCAGATATATCAAGCTGCGGCCGAGCGAGCCTATCCCAACCTTCGGGAGACGGTCTATTGGTGGGCAGCCAACGACGGCACTAGGGCCAAACAGCTGATGGCCCGGCTGTATCAGGAGCACCCGCAGGAAGCCAGGGCTATCCAGGATGCGGCGCAATGGTGGCTGCGAGAGAACGGCTTCGATACGGTCACCGTCTATCCCCACCCTGGCAAGCTGAGAGTCTTCCGGGAAGCTCATGGGCCCACACTCGAGCAAGTGGAGCTGCGGGCCTTCGACAGTTTCACGTCCTCCAGGTATTTCGGGCAGGCAGTCCCTGGCGGAGTAACCCTCATCGAGCTCGAGATCCCGGTCGAGAACGTCTTCACGCACTACCATACGGATCCCTCGTTTGACCTATTCCGGATCGAGCACGAGTTCATCCTTAACGACCGAGGCGTCGACGGTGCGAGGATTGTCTCCGTCAACGGACAGCCGCCGACGGATGAAGCGGTGCGGATACTGCTCGAGAAGAACCCAACTCTGCGGCCGCCAGGCGCGGACTACCCCGGGCTCCTGGACTTCCATCGCCAGGCCGGCGTGCCCGAGGAGCTGATCCTGGGCCAGGGGGTGGATGAGCTGTGGTTCAACCGTGGGCAGCAGGCAATGGACGCGGTGGAGTCGGCCGCGTTGTCGATTGCCGATGAGCCGGCCCTCGCTCTGGATGTGCCTCCAGAGGCCGCTAATCTGCTGCGCGGCTACCTTTCCAACACCAAGAGCGAGCTCGGCGAGCAGCTGTCGCTGGCGAACAAGATGGGGGAATGGGGCCGGGATGCGGCCCTGCTCAACTACAACCGGCGGATGAATTACAACAACTGGCTCGGGCTCATGGCCCCCTACGAGTTCTGGATGACCAACACCGCCTTCCGCTGGGCGCTGCACTCGATTGACCGACCCCAGATGCTGGCCGCCTTCTACCGCTACCGCAAGTTCTTGGAGACTGCCTACCGGCCTGAGCAGGGCCTCCCCACCCGGCTGCGCGGGCATATCCGCATCCGCGTGCCCTTCCTGCCTGACTTCCTGGGCGACGACGTGTTTGTGGATCCGCTGCGCGCTGTGCTGCCCATAGATCAGTTTGGCTTCGGCCTCGAGGCCTATGAGCAGCAGCTCTCCGCCGACGAGGGCAGCGCGGAGCGAGTCCTGGAGGAGCTGCTCAACGACAGCAAGATTACCCGGGAGCAGTACGCCAGGGCGCTGCTCGAGCGCCAGGGCCCGGTGTGGCAGCGAGCGATCGACCTGGCGCGCCAGGATGACAGCGAGGGGCGCTACAATGCCTTTGACTTCGTCAACATGTTCGTCTCGACCCACGCCCCGATCCAATGGGCCTACAACGTGCTGCGGGGTGAGCCTGAGCGTATCGGCCCCTTCTTCCCGATCACGCGCTCTATCCGGGCGACGACCGCCGCGTTGGGGATCTCCCCCAACACGGGGGGTATCAATCCCGAGGGCATGATTCGCAAGGGCCTCGGGCTGCCAGCCTTCGACCAATGGGACGACTACCGGGTCGACCGGATGCTCGCCAACATGGTCGCGCTGGGTGAGTTTGGGGTTGACGAAGGGCTGCGGGCCATGATCGAGCGGACCGGCCCTATGTATCTTGAGGCGGTTCGCCGGGCCGGGATCGAGTACGCCGGCGGCGAGGGTGCCTTCCCGGCGATGGGCAGGATCCTGGGCATGCCCTTGCGCGCCTACCCGCCCGGGGAGGAACACCTACGGAAGCTCAAGGACAACTACGAGGAGGCCTGGCGCCACTATGAGGAGACTGGCGAGGACACAAAGCTCACCAGTTTCTACGACATGCACCCGGAGTACGAGGCGCGCCTGGCCTTGTGGAAGTCACCGGAGCAGCGGCTGCGCCGGTTCCTCGTGGATGAGATCTGGGATCTTTATCATGCGATGCCCGACCTCCACAAAAACGAGCTCAAGGTCCACCTCGGCGACCTGTGGACCAACGCTATGCTCAACTCGGACACCCGGTCGACCGAGAACATCCCGACCGAGACGCTCCAGGCTTGGCTGAAGATCATGGGTGGCGACCCGCCTGGCCAGGTGATGTTCAACGAGCATGTCACCCCGCTCGAGTTCGCCCCGGAGGACGACGCCTACCGCATGCAGGTATTCTACGATACCCGGGAGATCGACTTCCGCTACAACGAGTTCGTGTGGCCGCTCCAGCAGCAGTACTACCAGCTCGACGAGGGCGCGGCGCGGGAGACGTTTCGGCTGCAGCATCCGCTGCTGGTGCAGTACTGGAATTGGCGCCGGGACTTTATGCAGCGCAATCCTGACATCGCCAAATACGTCACCGACGATCCAGAGCAGATGCCCACCTATCCGAGCCTGGGGGCGCTGCAGGCGGCCCAGGCGGCGCAGCCCAACTTTGTGCCGATGGAATGGGAACAGCTTCTGGGCCGGGCCGGCTACGACCTGCTCTCGGATTACATCTTCGATGACCAGGCCTTGCCGCCCGTGGCGGTCAAGAAGCTCAACGACATCGCCGCCCAGCTCGGACTGGATGGATGGCGAGATGTGGCGGATCGGGTGCGTGAAAGCCTACAGGTAGTACCATAGCCGCTTGACAGGATCGCCTGTCATAGCTAATCTAGGAGCCGAGAGATGACCGTACAAGCAGACGAGGGCGCCTTGGGCGGCGCGGGAGCGCAGGGAGCGCCAACTCCTTCTGTGCCTTCAGCGAGCCCGGGGGACAAGCTACCTTCGACGCCGAGCGGGGAAACGCCGGATGTCATAGTCCAGCTCACCCAGCTGGCAGGAGAGGTCAGGCAGTTTAGAGAAGATCTCCCAACCATCGTGCAGCGCGAGATTCAAGGTACGAAGGATCGGCGCTTCCGAGTGTTGCAGGGGATTGACCCGGACCAACTTCTCGCCTTCAGCGAATACCTGAAGAAGCACGGCAACAACGTCGAGAACGCGATCCGGGAAATGCAGCTTGATGCTCTGCTGGTAGGCGGGGAGAGACCTTCAGGACCGGTGCAAGGCAGCCCCGGTCGCGGGGAGGGCTTCGCCTCAGGCGAGGACATGGGCGACATTTCGGCCAGGATCCTCACCGAAGCAGGGATCCCGTTCAAGGATCCCGGTTATGGGGCGTTTGTCACCGAGAACGAAGGCAAACGCTTCACGGCCAGGCAATGGGAGGACGGAGTCCGCGCGTTCGCACTCAAGCGGGTCCGCCAGTCCACAGCGCCTGCGGGATCACTTGTACCCGAATCGGGTCCGCCGCCGCCTCCTGCGAACCTGCAGCAGGAGTACGACAAGGAGCTCGCTGCCCTCAAGGGGAGCCGCAACTACAAGGCTCTCATGGATCTCCGTAGGAAGTACCGAGGGCTCGGGCTCAACGTCTAGGAGAGCCTAAATGCCACCTCTTGACAGCCCCCTGAGCTCGTATTCCGATACGACCCCTCAGAAGCGGGTCATCACCGACGTGATCGCCCTGATTGATCCGTCGGACGCGCCGGCAGTCCTGGCGCTGGGTGGCCTGGACGGAGCTGCCTCGAAGTTTCGGTTTGTCAACTGGCCCTCGACCACGGTCGAGTGGTTGGAAGACTCGCTCGCTGACCTGACCGACGCCCTCAACGGGTCGATCACGTCGAACGCGACCACCATCACCGTCGTGGACGCGTCGATCTTTCAGGAAGGCCACATTCTCCTGATTGATCTCGAGCAGATGTGGGTCTCGAGTGTCGCCGTCTCGACCGAGATCCTCACCGTCACCCGGAACTATTCGGGCACCCAGGCCACACACGCCACCGCCGCAGCGGTCGAGATCATCGGAATGGCCCGGCTCGAGGGCGCCGAGTCCGACGACGTCGCGATGACCGATCGCACGACTGGCTCGAACTACAGCCAGATCTTCCACAAGGAAGTGAAGGTCACCCGCACGCAGAACCAGATCAGCCAATACGGGATCGACGAGGAGTTTGACTACCAGGCCGCGAAGGCGGTCCCGGAGCTCATGCGCCTCATCGAGCGCCAGAACGTCTACGGCGCCCGCAAGGCTGGTGCCGCCGGCAGCCCTCGGGCCTTCGGTGGCTTCTCGACCTTCATCTCCAACAACACGGTCGCCGCGGGTGGCGCCGTGACCCAACCGGACTTCGACGGCGCGATGGAGCTGGCCTACACGGACGGTGGCGGGCCCGGCTGGTTTGCCTTCGTGTCGCCCGCCAACATGACCGTCATCAAGGGTTTCCTGGACAGCGCGAGCTACCTGCGGGTGGACATCGACCAGAGGGTCGCCGGCATGGTGGTCGAGGCCATCCAGGGTCCGTTCGGCCGGGTCGATATTGTTCTCGATCGCTGGTGGCCGAATGGGTCGATCTACCTGGTGGATCCAGACCATGCGGGCTACCTCACCTACTACCCGTTCACGCAGGAGCCGCTGGCGAAAACCGGCGACTACATGCGGGGCGAGGTCGTGGGCGAGTTCACCCTGTGTATTCGGCAGGACAAGGCTCACGCGGTCATCACCGGCATCTCGTAAGCCGCAGGGTGGGGAGGGGCAGGCATAGGTGAAGAACCTAATCACCGCCCCTCCCCCGGCCAACCTATGAGCGTGATGAGCACCCGCCCGGTGTTCTTCTGCCGGCGCTGCGGGAGAGCGGTCGTTGTGACCCTGCTGGCTACCCAGCGGCCCGATGAGAACGGGGCGCTCCTCAACGAATTCATGCGAAACCTGTCGAAGATCGCCTACTGCCGCGAGCATCGCCGGCAGCGCAATTACTACGCGTCGATCGGCCGGGTCGACGCCTGGGAGAGAGGAGACGTCTAATGCCCAAGGTGCGTTTCAAGGTGGCCTACCGCAACGGCTCGGTGAGAGTCGACGCAGCCGCCGAGGAAGTGGTCGAGCTCAGCGACGAGCAGCTGGCGTATGTCCTTACCGACATCCGCAATCCGAAGGAGTCCCTGGAGATCCTGGGCAAGCGGAAGGGGAAAGCCGAAGCGGAAGGGGAGGCCAAGGCGAAGGCGCATGCCGAAGGTTGACATCGGGATCGCCACCTATGGCATAGCTGCGAGCGAGTGGTGGGCCGGGGTCATGGGCAACCTGCTCTCCGAACAGAAGGGCGGGATCGACATCGGCCGGATCCACGCGATTTCCTCCGCGCTGCCGGATCACAACAAGAACTACATCCTCGATGATCGGCAGGGTGTGGCATCGGCGGAGGAGAAGGGCCGCAACGAACGGACCGACGCTAACCGAAGTGCGATTGTGGCGGCCGCCGCTGGTGGCGGAAAGCTGCCGGGCGGGTTCCTCCACGGCGACGCCGACTGGCTGTTCTTCATGGACGACGACACCGTCCCGCCTGACGGTGCCCTCAGCCAGCTGCTCAGTCTCGGCCGGGATATCGTCGGGGGCCTGGTGTTCCTGGCGAAGCCGCCCCACAACCCCACGGTCTACTTCCGCCGGGATGATGGTCTCTACTCCGCGCTGTGGAACTACACGCCGGGCGCCCTCATGGAAGTCGACTCGATCGGGATGGCCTGCACCCTGATTCACCGATCGGTGTTCGAGCGCATTGTGGAGGCCTATCAGCTGTTCCAGCGGCCCAACGGATCCATAATGCCGATCCTGGCCAGCCAGGTCTCCGGGAAGATCGGGCGCGGGGAGGGCATGATCGAGGTCGTAGATGGTGTGCTGCACATGCCAGTCGAGCCGGTGCCGGCGGACGACAAACGGCCCTGGCCTTTCTTCGCGATGGAGTATGGGAGGACCGAGGACCACCACTTCGCCGAGCTCTGCGCCGGCATCGGAATCCATCCCTGGCTGGACACCTCGATCGTATGCGACCACTTCAAACTCAAGGCGGTCAACCGGGTCGCCCACAAGATGATGGTCGAGTCTCTCGAGGTTGACTATGGAGACAAGGAGGTCAACGAGCTCGCCGGATGAAAACCAACCTGGTCTCCAACGCAAAGGTCAGCATCCTCGACGTCGGCGCGGGGCCGGAGGGCACGGCCAAGGCGTTCTTTCCCGAGGCTATCATCCTCCGGCTGGACGGTGACCCCGAGGTCCAGCCCGACTACGTGCACGACATCCGGGATCCCCTGCCGGCGGATCTGCAGGGAAGGTTCGATATCGTGTTCGCCAGTCATGTGCTTGAGCACATCGAGCCGTGGCGGACTGTGCAGACACTCCGCAATCTCCGGGAGGGCGTGAAGGAGGGGGGCGAGGTCTGGGTCCTGGTTCCCTCCCTCGAGTGGGTGGGCACGGAGCTGCGAAAAGACAATCCCTCGCCGGCGGTGATGGCGGTTCTGTACAGCGGCAAGGAAGGCAACAGCTGGCAACAGCACCGTTGCGGGTTCACTCTGATGTCTCTGCGGCAGATCGTCGAGAAGGCCGGCCTGATCCCCAGGCAGGCCTATCAGGGGCCCATCACTGTGACCATGAACGGGAAGGACTTCCCCTCCCTGCAGAACATCCTGGTCGCCATGCGTCACGATGGGGCCAAGGAGACAGAATGAGCAAGCGGAAAGCGATCGTGAAACTGACGGCGGAGCAGCAGGCGGTTTGGAGCTGGCTAAATAAGCAGGGAGAGGCGACCGGATATAGGGACGCCTTCGCCTGGGACGCGCAGCAGTACGGCACTCTGACCGCGGTCTACAACATCGGATTCCTGGTTGGGGGTGACGCAGAGAGACAGAAAACCGAGGTAGCCAAGCCCAACGCGCGAAGAAAGGCCGTCGGAAAGGCGAGGGGTTAAGCCGTGGCTCCAACGCTCTTCGACCTCACCGTTATGCTGGCTAGGAAGCTGAGCGCGCTCTCTGAGGGCGTTGCTACTGGCGGCTCAGTCTCCACTCTGATCGACACGCTTTTCCTCACCCACGTCGACGACTTCTTCAATGGGGGCACGGTCTGGGTGATCCAGGCCGGCGGGGTGGCTCCGGAGGGTGAAGCCAAGCGGATCTCAGACTTTGTGCAATCAACGGCAACCGCGACGTTGGAGACTGCCCTGACCACCACGCTGGCGGCCGGGGATCTCTACGGCATCGCCGGCGCCCGCTATCCCCTCAACTACCTCATCGGCAAGATCAACCAGGCCCTGGTCGACATGGGACCGATCCCCTACTCGGATATCTCGATCACGAGCGTCGCCGGGCAGACCGAGTACGACCTGCCCACGGTTGACGCCAATTACTCACTGCGCCAGGTCTTTGAGCAGCGGCGTGCCGGGGCCGCTAACGATAACGAGTGGATCCGCCGCTACGACTACCACATCCAGAAGAAGAGCTCTGGAGTCGACAAGCTGGTGTTCGACGTCGGCCCGATCTCCAACCGGCTGCTGCGCCTCGACTATGTCTACCTGCACGCTGAGATGTACGCGCTCAGCGACGTGCTCAACGCCAAGGTGCATCCCGCGCTGGTGGTGCTGCACGCTGCGGTCGGTGCGGTCGAGGGCCGGCTGAACGATCCCTCCGAGCCCGACGCCAAGCTGGCGCCCCAACTCCGCGTTCTGCGGGAGGAGCTCAGTAAGGGCGAGCTCGACTTCCCGATCGAGCGGCCGCATCGCACGACCAAGATGCTTATCATCGGCCCACATCTGGGGGCCCGCTATCCTGGTGACCAGACCCCGCGCTGATGCCGCCCAACGCTGAGCCGACCAACAAAAACCCCTCGCACCACGTCACGCTCGAGGAGATCGACGGCGACAACAAGTTCGGGTTCCTCCTCTCGGACGGCGCCGGCGAGATCAGCCAGCGGGGGATCAAGCGCGACCCAATGCAGCGCACCAGCCTTAAGACAGCTCAGGGATCCACCCGCTACTCCGACTTCTCCGAGCCCTTTTCGCCGATCGACCAGGACGATTGGATTGGTGGCCGCGCCAACGAGGACTTTGAGAAGGATCGCAGCCGCTTCTATGACAGCCAGCGGGTCAACACCTGGCAGGGCAACCGCATCACCCTTGGTCCCCAGGAGAAGTTCTGCACCGGTGTTCGGAGCGTTCATCAGTATCTCCCAGGCAACGTCAACTTCCAGGCGCTCACCGGTAATCAGCGTTGGCTGGCTCGGAAGTTCACCACGACTGCGGCGTTCACCGAAGGCCATGCCGACCTGCTCATTCGCTATTTGGGCACCCTTGGCGCGGGCCGGAAGTACTACGTTTCCATCAGGAATGACAGCGCAGGCAGCCCGGGCACGAGCATTGGCTGGGAAAACAGCAACGACCAGGCGAGCTTCAAGTTGCCCGGCGAGGCGACGCATCCCAAACGAAGCAAGTGGTGGGCCGCTGGTCTTGATAACCCCACCGCGCTCTCCGCAACGACCACCTACTGGGTCATGATCCGTGCTGAGTCTGCCTTGGACGATGCCAGCAATCACTGGGAAGTGGCCATCGACACCGGCACCACCGGCAACACAAAGCAATCGGTGGACGGATCCACCTGGGTCGACTACACCGGGGGTGACATGTACTTCCGGGTGGTGGATGCGGAGGTGCAGCGGGAGGTCCGCTTCTTCGAATACAAGGAGGGGCTCTATGCAGTCACGAAACCCGATAGTGGGGCGCCGCAACTCTTCCTAAACGGCGATCGTGGGACGGCCGACAGCAATGCCGGCCAGCTCGATCGGCTGATCGACGCGACGAAGAGCTGGACCGCCGACCAGCACAACGGCAAGATTGTTATCATCCAGGCCGGAACGGGGCAGTTCGAGTTGCAGCCCTGGCGGGTCATCGTAGACACCACGGCCACCGAGCTCATTGTCTCGCCCGATAACTGGCGGGTCACCCACGACACCACCACCGAGTATGTGATCTTGGGATCGGATGAGTGGATCGAGATCACTGGCCACGGTCTCACGCAACCGGTGACCGACGTCCTGGTGGGCAACAAGGACGTTGCCTATTTCCTGCAGGGTGACGCAACCACGATGCGCCGCTTCAGGGGGTACACCAACGCGGGGGTCTGGACGAATGAATTCGCGGCCGACGGCAGCAATGTGGGCACATTCGCCGTTCTCTCCCACGGTGAACAGGACAACCCCCGGATCTGGACCGCGAACGTCGATCAGTCGACCGTCCGCCGCGCTCAGTCTCAGAGCTGGGGCGTCAACCTAACCTTTGACCCGTTCATCAAGGTAGGGAGCGACGACGAGCACATCACCGGGCTTGAGACCTATGGCTCGCCCGAGGTTCCCTACGTGCTGAAGGAGGGATCGGTCTGGGCTGTCAGCGGGGACCAGGCCCGGGAGATGCCGCTCCGGGAAATGCGATCGGTGCGATCGGAGGGCAATGGCCGCGCCCACCTCGTGCACGGGGTCTACCTCTACTTCTCGCTGCTCCACTCCTCCGAGCGCTACTACCGCAACAATCTGGACGATCTTGGGCCTTCCAGGGACGCGGGGATGCCGGCGAAGCGACAGGGTCCGCTCGCGTGGATGGTTGGATATCCGGGGATCTGGTTCTCGGCTTTGGACGCGGGGGCGGGTTTCAAACAAGGGCTCGACGCGCAGGCTCGCAATGTCTCCTCCATCATGGTCTGGAATCAATTCGGCTGGCACGAGCTCTACCGGGCGACCCTGCCAGGCCATCGCATCCGCGACCTATTCTTCCAGGTGATCCCGGGCGACTATCACGACCGACTATGGTTCAGTCAGGGCCGGGACGTGGGATACCTGCCCTTCCCCTCGATGACGCTGGACCCGACGAAGGATGTCAATTACCGCTTCACCCACGAGGGATCGCTCACGACCTCCTGGATCTACGCCAACCTGCAGGATGTGCAGAAGCTCTTCTACAGCCTCAAAGTATTCGCGGAGCAGGTCTCAGGGGCGAGTCGCTTCATTGAGGCGGACTATCAGCTAGACGGTGCCGACGACGGCAGTGCCTGGGTGGCGGTCGGGGGCAGCTTCGATACGGTGCCGGTCGAAGAGCTGCGGCTATCAGCGAATGACGACGTCACCGGGCGCCGGATCCGAATTCGGCTTCGGATCTATACGAACAACGCCAGCTTCTCGCCCCGCGTTAAGGCAACCGTGCTCGAGTGTCTGCCGCGGATCGCTACGAAGTTCCGCTACACCATGAGCTTCGTTGCAGCCGACGACCAGCCTGATCTGCAGGGCAAGCGGCAGACCTACTCGGTCGAGCAGCTCATCGACCAGCTCGACCTGTGGGCCAACAATCCGACTGTGCTGCGGATGCGGACCAACTTCCGGCCCTACGACGACAAGCGAGTTCTCCTGGATCCGTCGAGTCTGCGTCCGTTCCTGGTGGTGCCAGCCCAGAAAGAGAAGCAGATCGGCGTCGTCTCCGTCGAGGAGATTTGATGGGTGCCGGCGTGCTGCAGCCGGTGTTCACCTTGTCGGTGGGGCCCGAGCTGATCCAGGGCCAGCGGCCGGGCAGCACCAATGAGCTCTATGTGGCCCGGTCGCTCGATCGGCTGCGGCACCGGTACATCTATCAGTACATCGTGTTCGACGTTCGGGGCGTGAGAGGCGACTACCGCATCGACTTCCTGGTCCTGACCACCGTGCCCCTGCCGACACCGCTCGAGGTGTTCGGCGAGTTTTGGCACGAGGGCGAGATGGGAGCTGAAGATCAATTCCGGTTGGCGCAGATCAACGAAGAGCTGCTGGGCGAGGCCAACGAGGTCGCGGTTATCTGGGGCCGTGAGTCATCCACCCCGGAGCTGGCCTACGCCGCCGTGATCGACAAGGTAGGTGCTGCGTGACACCGCCCACTCCCCAGCAGGCCTTCGACAAGCTGACCAGCGGCGACGAGCTGACCCCCGAAGAGGTCCAGCGGATCCGGCAGTTCATCCGGGTGCTTGAGGGCAGCGCCTGGGATATTGATGAATTCATCGGGGCCTTCAAGTCGGCCGGCCTCGAGCTACTGCCGGGCGTATTGATCGCGGGTCTTGGCGCGGTCCGGATCGACCATCGGGGCATCCGGCTGCTGCAGAGCACGGGTGTCTCTGAGCCTGACGAATTCGCGACGGTTGGCTTCGTGAACAAGGCCAGTCAGGCCGACTTCTTCGGCCGGCTGGGTTCCTTTCAGAATGGGGACCGCGCCACGCTTCATCTCTCGGCCAACGAGGATCCGGGATTCGACCCGGTCAGGAAACAAGGCTTGGTCGAGCTCGTTGCTAGGGGGCTTGACGGGACCACCTGGACGATATCGGGAATCGAGGTGCTAACTGAGGCGGAGGACGTAGCCGGCTCGGGAGTGCATAAGGTGGCCAGGATCTACGCAAACGACTCGGTCAGCGGTGTCACCCGGGAGTTCTTGGCGGCCATTCGTAGCTTCGGTGCAGGCGGTGGGCCCACACGGCTCGAGATCAATGGTCAGATGGAGGATATCGACTTTGTGGTCTACGGCGACACCGTCGAGAGCGTCCTCCGGGTCGACGCCAGCACCAACCAGGTGATTGTGAATGACCAGCAGGGAGACGCTGATTTTCGGGTGCATGGGGCTGCGATCGTGGATGTCTTACGCGTGGACGCGAGCGCTGACAACGTGGGCGTCGGCGCTCCGCCGAACGCGAACACAATCCTGGACGTGGTAAGCACGACGAAGGCCTTTCGGCCGCCGGTCATGACCACTACCCAGAGGGACAACATTGCCAGCCCGCAGAACGGCATGATTATTTGGAACTCGACCACGGGTCAGCTCGAGGACTACAACGGCGGATGGGCAGCAGTATGAGCAACAGGGCCGCGGTGGTCGACACCAGCCGCTACCAGCTGCAGGTGGAGGGCGCCCCAATCAAGGCCGCCGGCTTCTGCGGCATTATCTCCCGCTGCACGATCGGCACCCGCTACGACGGATCTGCAGTGGGACTCAAGCTGGAGTACTACCTGCGGGCCCAGCAGCAGGCGCGGGAGCACGCCCTGATCTTCGGCGGCTATCACGTCCTATGGCCGGAGAACAGGGATCCGCTGGCCGAGGCGCATCACTACTTGGCAAACTCGGGAGAGACGGATCTGGACGTTCTCGACGTGGAGCTCACGGGGGGCCGCTCTGCCGCGGACGTTGTCGGCCAGGCTCAGTCTTGGCTCGAGCGCGTGGCGGTGAGCAGGGGCAGGTTGCCGCTGGTGTATACAGGGAGCTGGTTTTGGGACGCACCTGGATATGTGGGCGGAGCAACACCGGCGGGCTGGGAACGTCGCTACGGCCTGATCGAGGCGGAGTACACCCGGCAGCTGCCGAGGGGAGGCGTGCTTCCTGACCAGGCGCCCACTGGAGAGCCCGGGGATCTGTCGGACGGCTTCGATGGCTGGAAGTTCTGGCAGTGGACCTCGTCGGGTAGGCCGTTTGGGGTACAGTCACAATCGCTCGACTACAGTATCTTCAACGGGACTGAGGAAGAGCTGCGGGCCTATCTCGGCCTCGGCCCCAAGCCGGTGACGATTGAGGAGAAGGTCGAGAGATTATGGGGCGCCCATCCGGAGCTACACACATGAAGCCGCGACCGACAAGGAACGGCGATCTCAAGGCCAAGGGGCTCAGCTTCGAGCAACGCGTCGAGACGGTTCTCTGGGGCGAGAAGGAGCTCGGAGTCGTCGGCCTTATGGATCAGGTAGGCGAGCTTCGAGCGCTGGCGCGGCGCAACTTTTTGGCCAACGCCGTTATCGTTGTAGCCGTGGCGCTGCACTTCACTGGCGCCGACGAGGTAGCCAAGGCAATCCTGTTCAAGTTCATCGGTCTCGGACCTTAGTGCTCACCGGGAGAGGAGGCGCATCTGGAGAGGCTGTTGTGCTGCTGGCCGCTTTTGCTGTCCTGCTGATCGTGGTATACACGGTCGTTGAATTCGTGCGAAGGAGACGCTGACAATGGAGATCATCATCAATTGGGCGATCGTGAGTGCGGCCACCGTTGGCCTGGCCTGGGTAGTCAACTCGGGAATCCCCCTGGTTGGCCGGCTGTTCAAGCGGACCTGGTCGTTGTCGGACGTGGCGAAGAAAGGGGTGGCGTTCCTGACTGCGGCCGGCCTGGTGTATGCCTGGAAGCCGCCGGTGGCGCTTCCGGACCCGGCCGCCGATCCGTTCTTGTTCGTCGACGCGCTGTTGGCCCAGGCGCTGCTCGTGTTCAAGACCGCCCAGCCTGTCTACGACTTCATCTGGAACGGGCTGATCGTGAAGGGCGTCAAGAAACTGTTCAGCCGAGAGTGACGCGGCGGGGCATCCGGCCCTAGCCGCTAACCTTCTTCTCCTCCTTCAAACGCGGGGACCCCTGTCGGCGCTGGGGTCCCTTCGTTTTCGGGGTAGACCAGGTCGAGCTGCAATTCCTTGCGGCCCCATAGCTTGCCTTGGGTTTGTGTCTCCGAGAGGCGGAGTCGGGCCCGATCGGCAGCCTGGGGGTCGATCTCAAATCCGAGCCACTCGCGGCCGAGAATCTTCGCCGCGACGAGGGTGGTGCCTCCGCCGGCAAAGGGATCCAGCACGAGGCCGCCCTCGGGGCAGAAGGCCTCGAGCCAGACCAGGAAGGGGGATATGTCCTGGCCCCACTTGTGCCAGACCTTCGCCTTCTGGCCCCCAGTGGAGCGGATGAAGTTGAAGACTCGCTGGGCCGGCTTAATTGGATCGCCTTTGGAGAACAGGGCCACAGGCTGGTGCGCGGCGATGATGTTCCGGTTCCAGATCGTCACGCCGCCTGGGGCCTTCCCGATCGAGAGGCTCGCGTAGAAGCGCAGTTCGGGGCACAACCGCAGCGCGTGCAGGTGAATGTCTGTTGCGATCGAGGACATGAGACAGAGCAGGTATCCGCCCGGCTTGAGCAGGCGCCCGGCCTCCATTGAGAGCCACGCGTAGAGCCAGGCATCGCCGAGCATATAGGGCGGATCAGTGCAGAGGATATCGACCGACTCGTCGGGCAGATCCTTCGCTAGCTCGATCGCGTTTCCGGTGAGCAGCTCGCCGGAGGTCACGCGGCCGATGTTTCGAGGACGGCCGGATCCACCGCGACCACGGCACCCCGCCGCTCGAGGCTGGGAAGGTGAGGCTGGATCGCGCGTGCCGCGTGCTCCAGGTCAAGATCCCAAAGACCGTGCGCCTGGATCACGGCCAGAAACTCCTCGATGTCGTGGGCGACGATCGCGCAGTCGCGGGTATCCGGGTCATAGCGGCAGTGGCGTAGCTCGTGGTGCATGAGTGCGTCTTGCCGCTCTTTGTCGAGGGACTGCCAGGTTGGTTTGGAGAGCCAGATCAGGAAGTCCAGGTCGAGTAGGGTGCGGAGCTTGTCCGAGACCTTCTCGGCGTGCCCGATCACCCGCCGGCCCTTGGAGCTTCCATCCTGACTGCGGTAGAGGATACCGACTCGGGCCTCGGTGAGCTCGGGGACATGGTTGACGATGATGCGGTTTGCGACGGTGACTACGTGCTGATCGACCTGCTCCCAGGTTACGGCCATGTGTGCCTCCTGCGGCTATGGGCGAGGCGGCTCACCAAGTGGGGAGGGTTGGGTCTCCCCGGGGATGGTGACTTGCGCCCCTTGCGGAGGGACCGCCTCGCAGAGCAACGGCACGCCGCGTGCCGGAACTCCTATCAGTAGGCCTTGCGGATCTCGGCCAGCATGTCCTGGCCAGCCTCCATCGCAGACATGAAGCGAAAGACCGAGTCCGAGAATCCGCCCAGCTCAACAACCGGTTGGTCGGGCGAGAACTGAGCCGCGTTGTCCTGGGTGGCCAGGTTGATCGAGTATACGGTGACCTTCGGGTTGATCGCCATGCGGTAGGCCTCGAGCTCGCCGGCCATCGAGCGGCCGCCATAGAGCCCCACGTGCCGGCCGATTGCCTTGTTCCAGCCGGCGGTCAGCCCATCGTAGCACTGCATGTCGGAGAGGATCACAACCCGGTCGACCATGACGCGCCCAGCGGTCAGGTCGTGGAAGATCTTCCAGGCCTCGGTCGAGTGGCCGGTGCTCTGACCGCAGTAGTCGATCTCGGCTTTGTTCTTGAGTAGGCTCTGGCCCGAATGGGCGCCGGCGACGGCAAAGGTCTCACCGAAGGTGCCAGCCTGGGCGTCCTCGCAGATTGCCAGGGCCATCGCGCCCATGAGGTTGCCGATCTCCATGTTGCTGAGGCCGCGCGTGCCCTCGGTGTCCTCCATCGAAGAGCTATTGTCGGTCACGACCAGGGTTCGGCCCGGTAGCTTGGGCACGCCTTCGAGGCACCACTCCAGCGGCTGCAGGAGCTGCTCGGCGATCTCGCGCGAGTGGCTCCGGACGGCCAGATATCCCTTGTAGAACTGGAAGGGGAGGATCCCGGAGCCGATCGTGCGCTCTCGGGTGAATTGCTCGAGCGCCAGCTCGATATCGGCGTTGACCGCGATCATGTTTCGAATGTTGCGCAGCAGGGCGAAGATGCCGAGCTTCCCGCTCTGGAGGAGCCGGTTCCAGGCCGCCTGCTTCTCCTCGTCACCGTGGGCCTTTGAGAGCTCGGTCTCCCAGGTAAACGGCACCGGCAGCGTACCCGCGAGCGCAGACCCCCACATCTGCCGTTGTTCCTCCGTGGCCGGCTTCGGCCGCGCCAGGCGCAGCATGTCCCGGATCTGACCGGTTTCCTTGTACTTGCCGAGCTGGTAGTCGTCGAAAGCGCGGAGCGCGTCGGAGATCCCACGCACGAGGCCGTGCGGTAGCACCTTGCCGTGCCGGCGCAGGTAAGCCAGCGCCTCGCTCGGGTCGTCCGCCCGGCGCAGGATCTTGGGAGCATAGCCCCGAATGTAGCCGGTGCCCTTGGCCTCCGGCAGGCTCGACGCCTCAGCATACAGCGCCACCGGCGAGGTTCGGAGCGAGAGGCCCGACTTGTCGCGGGCGAACGCTGCGAGCTGGAAGGCGAAGCGAGGATCGGAGGCGACCGACAGCGCAATGTTCTCCTGGAAGCGGGCGAGCCAGTCCTCCCGGCTCTCGTAGTATCCATCCCCCGACCAAAGGGATGTAGCCACCTGGCGATAGAGGGCCGCATCGGGCGCCGACTGGAAGGCCAGGCCGCCGGCGACGTTGACCGCATCATGCCCCTGGTCGACGCGGGTCTTGATGATGGTGGCGGCGGTTCGTGCGAGCTCGCGCTTCATGCTCATGTCGATCACTCCCCACAAAATGAAACGATCCGGCGAGATTGCGGCAGGTTGTTGCCCTTGCGGGCTTCGGTTATGAGTCGAAGTAGCCCGCCGCGTCAGCTCGGATCGTTTGTCGGCATACCGTGCGGCGAGTGGTGTCGAGGGTTTTCCCGACCGAGGCCGGGTCTCTAAGCTCCGTTTCCCACCTAGTGGGATGGATGCCGACAGGGATCGAACCTGTTTGAACCGAAGTAGCCCTAGACGTCAGCGCGCACGGATTGATTGCTGGCCGGCGAGAGTCGCCGAGAGTACGTTTAGCGCTCTGCCAATTGAGCTACGGTCACCCCGAGGGGTGGCCGGTGGGACTCGAACCCACAACCTCTCGATCCAGATTCGAAGTAACTCTCAGCTGCAGCTCGGCCAGTCGCTATGATACCTCGCTTTCATCCTTCTCGAAGGCGCCGTCGGCGCTGCGGACTTGGCGGACGTAGGTCACCTGCACCTCGCTGTCCAGTCCGAGAGCCTTGCGGATGTCGGATCTCTTCGGGATATAGTCGGTCATGGCGTAGCGCCAAACGGTGCGGGCGTTCAATCTGAGCACCTTGGCGACCTTCCGCCAGGAGCCAAGGTCCTTGTGCATTTGTCGTACCTGCGGTTTGGTTGGCACCGTTACAAAGCGTTACATTGGGGAATTCTAGGGCTTCCGGGGCGGCCTGTCAAGTCCCATTTGCCGTACTGCCCCGAGTGCCTCGTCGATTGAGCGGACCACGGTCGGCCAGTAGCCGCCTTGCATGGCCATTTCCTGCAGGGTCTCCTTCTGGGATCCGTTGAGCTCGCCCTTGGCAGTCTTGACCTCGAGCAGCTGCAGCTCGCCGCGGAACACGACCAGCAGATCGAACGGCCAGCGTATGTAATAGACGAGCGCTCCGAGTTGCCGGAGCGCTTCGACTATCTCTCGTTGGTTGGGATCCGTCCGGGCATCGCGGCGGGGGTACATAGGCTCATGCTATGTATAGCACGAGCCGGCTAGACCTGCAGGCGCTGAATGATCTGGTGGACATGCTGGGTTACTTTCCGCACGTTCTCGGCGTCCTCCTGCATCGCCATTGCGAGGGGCACAAGTCCACCAGGTGGGGCTGTGCTCGGGTCTTTGGTATCCGGAGCATTGATGAGCACCCGCTTGAGCTTCTGCTCGAGGACGGTGACGCCATCCGCGAGCTGGATGAGGGCTTCATCCATGAGGCCTAGCTGTTTGGTGACGTGACTTTCCTCGGTGGCCACACTTGCGCTGTTCATGGCTCTCTCCTTGTCCACTTGCCGGTCTTGCCGGATCGGCCCCATCGGCCCTCCGATCGGATCCAGCGTTCGGTGTTGGCCTTGCGTTGCTGATCGTTCTGCCAGCGGATCCAGTCTACGGCGGCCTTGCGCGCAGCTCGATAGCCCCCGTATATCGAGTCGGCGAAGCGCTGCCGAGCCATCTGCCCCTTCCACTGCGTGCGGGCCTGCCAGCCCTTGCCGGTCTTGGGATGCTCGTAGCGCGTGATCCCTTTCATGGGATGCGACCGTAGGGAATGGCGACCGCCAGGAACGCTTTCTCATCCGCTGCCAGGAATAGCGCCTGGGCGATCGCCTTGTCTGGTCCCGGGCAGCCGCCCGGACCAGCGCAGAGGGAAAAGCCCTGCTTGTCGCCGAGCAGGGTTCTCGGTTCCTGAACAATCACCATGTCACCTTCGCGCGGGATCCAGTAGAGGCGGTTGGGGAACAGGGTTGACTCAACGCGGATGCACCCACGATCATCCTGCGTCTCCGCCCCGAAGAGCTCCTCGACGAGGGCCTTGGCCCGATCGTGAGCCTGCCACCTGGCCTGCTGGAGGGCCCGATGGTGCATGTGCTGGAGCCAGGCAATCTCGCCGTTGATCTTGCGCTGCACCGGATCGGGCGCCGCCGGGTTGACCCTGAGGGCCAAATACTCCCGGAGCTCGTCGCCCATCCAGTTGTAGTTCATCGGCGACAGGTAGTCTTGCGCGAGATTGGCGAAGTATTCGAAGTAGTTTCGCGCAGGGTTCTGCGCCCTGACCTGCACGGTGGACGCGCTGAGCTCCACGGCGCCGGGCGCAGCGAAGTCGACCCCGAGGAATGGCTGGTTGAGCCGATCGACGTAGATGTCGACGTCGGGCCGGTTCGGGGCTTGCAGCGCCTGGTACGTGCCGTCCGACCTGACGACGAAGCTGCCCTCGGGCGCCTCGATCGACGTAACGATCGGGATGCCCTGTATGATCACTTGGCGTGAGCGCTCCTCGCCGGTGCGGGTGTTGCGATAGATCATGCGGTCCGGGCTGAGGATCCACGCCTCCCTGATCCACGGTGGGATGATCGGGTTCGTGAGCTGCATTGGAGAAAACTGCATGTACGGGATGGGGGGCGGAGGCGCCGGCCGTTCACGGCGCCTCCGCCACGGGGCCCTGCTGATCCAGTCTCCGAAGCGGGAGGCCATGCCTCAGCCTCCCGCGATTTGTGGGACCAGGACGATCCGCTGCGCCTGTGGGTCAAACTCGCTCAGCCGCTCCGCGTCCTTGAGGCTCTCCGGGCCCACGCGAAACCCGGTGAAGCCAGCGGCGACCTTGCCGTTGAACGCCTCGCGGACATGCTCAGTCTGCAGGGCGTTCTCCGGATCCCACGTCATCACCTGATCCCCCTGCCTGCCGAGTACGTGCATGGTTCCCATCTTCTGCTCTCCTCTTTCTCCACCGCTCCGCGTCGGGGCAGGTGGCATGGTGCGGCATGTAGGTATCGACGACCCTGGCCAGGGGCGAAAGCTGGTTCGGTTGAGCCTCCAGTATCGTCCGCTTCTCCGGCTTGGCGTCCAGCGGTTGCCGGGCTCCTGAGGGCGTGATGGCCCACACGATATCGGCGCCGCACGATCGGCATTTATCGGTCACCCGATCCTCCAGTTGACGAGCCCGGTGCCCGCGATTGTCCGCTTCCACTCCTCGAGCGCTGCTTCGCAATCGGTCTCACCTAACATGCGCAATACGTCGATCCTGTTGAAGCGCAGATCCTTGGCCGACTGCACTGCGCGGGTGGCGGCCGAGTATCGCTCGTAGGGGAACGCCTGTTGCAGCACCGCATCGAATGGGGGCGTCCAGCCTCCGTTCTGCTGCTCGATCGGCGCTGGCACTGGAGTCCTCGCGGCGCCGCAGGCGATGCAGTTGCCTCGGCGGTCGCGGAGCTCGCTCCGATTGCCGCAGTACGCGCACTGGTTCACCCCCGCCACGAGGGCCTCCGGCCGAGTAGCGGTCTCAATGGCCTGGTACATGGCCTGCGTGTAGTTCATTGGATGATCGCTCACTGGCGCTCCCTCCACGGCAGCGGAACCTGCTTTCGAAAGAAGTAGGCCTCCGCGTGTTGGCGCTGCACTCGCAGCCGGCGGAGAAGGGTCAAGGCCCGGCGCCGCTCCTCTGCGTAGCTATCAAGGATGTCGTCGTATTTGCGGGCCAGCCGGTAGCCGGCCCCGCGGGAGCTGGAGACGATCAGGCATCCCGGTCCAGTTGAGAGGCGCAGCAGCTCGATCGCTGCTCGGATGGTGCGGTCTCCGACGCTCTGGCCGAGCTCGACGCCGACCCGGAAGGCCAGGTGCTCCCGCTTAACGGGTTGACCGTCGCGCAGTTGGCGCAGGATGGCCAGTTGGATCTTGTCGATCAAGTCTCGACGAACTCCCCCGACTCGGTGACACCGTAGAAACCCTGGATCTCGGGGAGCCCGTGAGCGAGGGCGAGCCGGTGGCACTCCTGAGCGGCCCGGCGCCAGGCGTTGCCCGCGACGTCGACGCCCCCGATCAGGATTACCGGGGTGGTGCGCGCTTGTTGGGCAAGCTCACTCAATTGCTGGCGCTCTTCATCGGTGCAGAATACTGCGGTCTTTTTCATGCCGCCTCCACAACCGAGGCGAGCTCGGCCTTTGCGATCGCCGGGTTGTTCTCGAGGAACTTGGCCCCGGCGAGCAGGATCTCGGTCGCCGTGACCCTGTACTTGGCGGCGAGCTCGCGGATCATCCGCTTGTCGTCCTCGCTGAGTCGGATTTCCATTCGGCTGTCTTTCATGCTTCCATCTTATAATGCCTTGTCCGTACTGTCAAGCCGTCCGGTCCGTGCAAACCTTGACTTGTACGGACAGATGTGCTAGGATCGTCTCATGGCAGACCTGAGGATCTTCACCGACGAGTACGAGTGGTATGTCGCCCGGGACCTGACCCGCGCCCTGGCAATGCAGAGGCGCCTAATCGGGGAGAATCCGGGCGTCCTGAGCGCATGGTGGGAGCTGGCTCCGGATGCCGATCTGCGGGTCTGGATTGACCCCAAGACCGGCGAGGTGGGGGAGCTCGGCTGCGGGGTATTGGCAGTGGGCGAGGCCCGGGTGTGGATCGAGGCCTACGGGCCGGGGTTCCTCTGTGCGGCCGAAGTCTGAGTACCCCTACATCTGGACCTGGAGATATCGACCACCGAGTCGCTACGGCCAGCGCTGCCGAGTGGTGGCCAGTGGTAAGAGCGGCCGGGGCAACAATGTCCTGATCGAGTTCGAAGATGGGTTCCGCATTATCACGGACCGGCGGGGCCTACGAAAACCAGCGGAGGCAGACTGATGGCGACAATGACAAGCGAAGAACCGAAGGCGAAGAAAGACAACGGCAACGGCGACGCGGTGGTCGGCGCGCTGGTCAAGGCGAAGAGCGGCATCACGCCCCACGACCTGGCCTACGCGTTCGCGGCCTCGGGCTATTTCCACGACGTGCGGAAGGTGAGCCAGGCGATTGTCAAGATCGCCGCCGGCGCGGAGCTGGGCCTCGGCCCTATGGCCTCGGTCAATGGGATCCACTTCATCGAGGGGCAGCTTGCGCCAGGTGCGAATGTGATGGCCACTCTGATCCGGCGCTCCCCCGACTACGACTACAAGATCCTGGAGCTCAATGATCTCAAGTGCACCATCCGGTATTTCCGAAGGGCAGGCAACAAGTGGGAGCAGATGGAGCCCGACGTCACGTTCACGATCGACGATGCGCGCCGCGCTGGCTTGGTCAAGCCGCGCTCCGGCTACGAGAAGCACCCGCAGAACATGCTCTTTGCGCGGGCGATGTCGAACGGGTTCAAGTGGCACTGCCCGGAGCTCGCCGGCGGCATGCCCCTCTACGACAAGACCGACATGGAGGGCATAGTGGAGGGCGAGTTCGTCGAAGAGGGCAGCGCCGGATTCCTGCAGGCCTCCGACCTGGCCGGCGCCGATCGCCAGGCCGAGGCGGTGGGTCAGGGATGGCCGGACCCGGAGGAGCAAGCGCCGCGGTGGAAGGATGAGGAGTTCCCGCCGGCGCCTCAGTGGGAGGGTGGGCCGGCGCCGGCCGAGCATGAGCTGCCGCAGGCTCCGCAGACCGAGCCACGGCAGAAGAACCAATGGGAGGATGAGATCCGCACGAAGGCGGTCGCTCTCGGGCTGGTCGAGAACGACTTCGCCGTCGTCGCCATCCTAAACCGTTCACCACTCCTGCAGATCCCGTTCGGCAGGCTCAAGCTGGAGACTGCGCTTGGATGGGTGTGCGCCTGGGTCGAAGTCACAACCGAGCTCACGCGTAAAGCGCCCTCCGAACAGCGGCAGGCGGTCGCCACCGAGCGATGGAGCGCTGCCCGCGACAAGTACATCGGGATTGCGCGGCGGGCGATGGGCCTGGAGCTGTGAACGCGCCGGGCAGGGATCGGTTGCAGTCGGTCGACCGCATGTTGGATCGAGCTTGCATCGAGCTGCTCACCATGACTGGCCCTGGCGCGGAGACCGTGTACCAGCTGGCCGCGCATGATCGGCTGCAGCTGGTCGAGATCCGGGCTGAGCTCATGGCGCTGGAGAGTCGGGTAGTCAACCTGTTGGCGGAGGCGCGCCGCGTTGGAACTGACGCTAACCCTCCGCGCTGACCTGGCGGTCTACTGCCCGCGGTGCGGCGGCTTGTGCATCCTGCGCCGGCCGCGTTGGGGTGATGGGTGGGAGGCGTTCTGGGGATGCGAGGAGTACCCGCACTGCAATGGGTCCGTGAAGATCGGCCGCAACGGCGAGCCGATCATTGAGGAAGAGGGGTCCGCGCTCGTGCGGGCCATCTGGAGGGAGGATCGAATGACGCAACGAAGGCAGGCGCCGGCGACCCCGCCGGCATCGGACGGCCCGACCGAGGCGCAGCTGGTGGCGATGATCGTCGACTACGCCGAGCTGGAGCGCCAAGTCATGCTGCTGGAGTCGGATCGGGAGATCAGGCGGAAGGAGCTGCTCGGCCCGCAGGCGATAGCGGTGTTGGCCAGGGTCGACGCGGAGCTGGAGGCCGAGTACGGCGAGCGGGTGAAGTGGGGGCAGAGCGGGCTGGCCTCGCGCTTGGATCGGATCAAGGGTGCCGTGATCGCGTTCGGCCAGAGCGTCAAGGCCGAGGGCCTGCAGATGGTGCTGAGCAAGGGCAGGCCAAAGGTGAACGTCGAAGCGCTGGAGGGCTACGCCGCGGCCCATCCGGAGGTCAAGGCGTTCATCCAGCATGGGGAGCCGAGCGTGAGCGTGCGGCGGGATAAGACCTGGACGCCGCCGGCGATGGCGCAGGGTCCGCAAGAGGCGGCGGAGGGGGAGTTCTGATGGATCTGACCGAGGAGAACAAGGCGCATATCGACTCGATGTCGTACGAGGATCTGTTGAGGCGCTGGCGCAACGCCCCTGCAGGAGATCCGTGGTTCCAGGGCGAGACGGGGAAGTACTGGGGCGAGCGGATGAAGGAGCTGCGGTCAGCCGACCCGGAGGATCATGTGGCCGCGTCGAAGCGAATCGGTTGGGAGGGTGGCTGATGGCGCGCAAGAGCGTGGTGCTGGATCGGGTGATGGGGCCGATGCTGGTCCTCGGCAGGCCGTTGGAGGGAGCCGAAGGGCACGACATGCTGGCCCGGGTGGTGGCCAAGGTCAATTATGAGGACGGCCTGCTGTTTGATTGGGCAGCCTACGCCGGCGCCGGCACCCAGGCGGATGTCGCCGCGAGTGGCGACAAGGTCGGGGCGGATCTCGCCGGCTTCCTGTTCCCTCAGTTGGATATCGACAGGTACCGCGCATGATGCCGGCGCCGGTGGCTGGCCTGCTGGATACCCTGGACGACGCGCTGGGCCAAGGCCTGGCGGTTCTCCGGGCGATGGAGGCGGAGGGCGTCACGAGCGCGGAGCTCAGCGAGCAGCTCAAGGCATGGAACCTGCGCTGGGTGGGCCGCGACGATCTCCCCCTCGCGACGCGCATCCTGCTATTCAAGGTGTTTTACATGCTCGCGACCGCGGTCATGCGCGAGTCCGTGAAGGTTCGGCTCCAATCTTTTAAGGGAGGCGTAGGGCAATCGTAGGGATATCGTCGGTTGACATGGGCCGGACCGGGTTTATCCTGGATGTACGGACATGGAGGCCAGGTCATGAGTTGGATTAGGTTACCGGAGCCGGGATCTGAGAATGGGCCGTGTACTGATGAGGCCTGCGCGCATGAGGATTGCCGCTGGACGCGGCAGATTGCGGCGCTGGAGTGCATGTTCTGCGAGCAGCCCATCGGGTACGGGCGGCAGACAACGCGGCACGGCGGGCAGTGGGTGCACTTCGGCTGTTTGGTGGAAGCTGTCGAGCAAGAGCAGGCGGCGGAGCGCGAGGAGGCACTTCGGCGCTAGGTCGGGGCCGGCCTCGGCGCCGGCCAGGGGTCGGGGATGGCGGGGCGCCCCCCTCGTCTCGCCTCCCCTGCCCCTGGGCGCCGCTGAGGCGCAAGTGGACAGGCGAGAGAATCGGTAACCATCACCCTGCGAGCGCCGTACCGATTGAAAGTGATCGGCGCCACCCTAGATATTGAAGGGAGGTAGGTCAATCCGATGTCAAGCGGGAAGAGTCA
>Ga0209641_10000289_pt1 | contig 45325 bp, 48 predicted proteins | sample RifCSP16_1_FD_184022 | JGI IMG/M metagenome (GOLD analysis project Ga0209641, IMG submission 184022) | Soil microbial communities from Rifle, Colorado - Rifle CSP2_sed 16_1 (SPAdes) (version 2) | ecosystem: Environmental > Terrestrial > Deep subsurface > Rock core/Sediment | place: Rifle... | reverse complement strand
CGTTTCAGCCATGAAGTCGAATATCTACCCCGACCGGCTCCGCCTCAATCAGGAGGGTCAGCACTCCAAGCACTAATCCCAAAAGCCGTGTAAAATCAGGTAAGGCCAACTTGCCGTCTCGATGAATTCGAGAAATTCATTTACATCTGGCAGACAAGGAGGATCGGCATGACAACGATTTTCCACTACCTCGCTCGACGCACTATAGTTTTGATACTCATGGTTGCGGCATCGGCGTTGTTGCTGACATCGAGCAGCGCGACGTTCGCCAGCGCTCCCGCCGCGCCCGCTGACTTTTTCAACTGCACACCGACCGGCGTGGCGGCCTTTACCAACCGCGTCCACGTTCGGTGCAACCCGGCCGCCCCAGGCGGGATCAGCTATTTCGCCGTGTGCACGACCGCGGACTCCGCCAGCGCATCACGGTTCTTGAGCATCTTCACCACGGCGAAAGTGACCGGCAAGAACCTCGACATTTTCTACACAGCAAGCGACACCAGTGGCACCGCGTGTGGCTGCGCAGCCAGTGACTGTCGAGTGCTGTGGGGCGCAGAGGTTAACCCATGAGGGCCAACCGACTTGCAGTCGAAGCGGTGGTCGCCGGTATTCTGATTGCGGCCACTGTATTGCAGGGTCTGGCTATCGCATCGAGCCAGACGTTGCCCTCCAGCGTTGGCGGTCAGTCCTTCGACTCGACGACTGTCGATCGACTCAGTCGCATGCATTTCAATGCTGAGCCTGCCAGCATTCAGGCCACCACGGACGTAACCGGAACGCTGGCAGCGATACTGGCCACCCATCTGCTGCTTGCGCCCATCAGCTATGATGTGAATCTGCCGGTAGTTATCAAGCAGTAATCGTCGGTCTCACTCATCGTGCCCACCCATGTTGCGGTCGGTGTGGCAGTCGCCCGCCCCCCGCCAAAACAGAACCAGCGGAAGCGAGTATCCTTCGCAGCATCAACCTACTTCTCAAGAGTCGTGTATGATAGTGGGCAGGCTGACACACATCTCTGCTCCTGGCTGAAGGAGGATCTATGGCGACCGTCTCCCAAATGACGACAGACGAACTGAAACAAATGATAGGAGAGCTGATCGAACAGAAGTTGCTCGAGCTCGTCGGCGATCCGGATGAGGGCTTGCCGATAAGAAAAGCGTTGCGCGATAGGCTGTTGCGCCAGAAGAAAGCCGTGGCGCGCGGCGAGCGCGGCGAGCGATTTGACGAGGTCGTCCAACGCCTGGGACTAGCCTAACCGTCATGTACACCGTCCGCATTTTGAAGGCGACGACCCGCGAGTTAGAGCGGCTGGACAAGGCCGTAGGCCGCCGCGTTGCCCAGCGCATCACGTGGCTGGCTGAGAATGTGGAGCAAATAAGACTGGAAGCACTGAAGGGCGGGTTGGGTGGCGGTGCGGTCGCCCGTCCAATCCAATGTGGAGTTATCATAGCCACACGGGAGTAAATGCCCGATTGCTTCAGAAGCGCGACTGGGTATTGACGCTATGGCAACATTGGGTTATCCTTTCTGCTGAAAGGATGGTATAACTCAATGGAGAACGTGAAGACCGCTATTTCGATTCGCAAAGCCCTCTTCGAGCAGGCCGAAGACCTCGCCCGCAAGTTGAAGGTGTCGCGCAGCCGCCTATTCGCGCTCGCCCTGGAAGACTATATTCGCCGCCAACAGAATCAAGAACTGCTGGCCCAGATCAATGCCGCCTACGCCGACGAGCCGGACTCGGCGGAACACACGCTCCGCCGCAAGGCACGTCGCACGCATCGCCGCATCGTGGAGGGCGAATGGTAATCCGTCAGGGCGACATCTACTGGATTGACCTCGAAGAGCCGCACGGGTCCGAGCCCGGTTATCGACACCCGCACGTCGTCGTGCAGAACAACCTGTTCAACCGGAGTCAGATACGAACCGTTCTCGTGTGCCCGCTGACCTCTAACCTGAAACGCGCGGGCGCGCCCGGCGACGTCTTGCTGGACAAGAAAGAAGCGAACTTGCCCAAGCCGAGTGTCGTGAACGTGTCGCAGGTGTTTACAGTGGACAAGTCACAATTGAGTGATTACATCGGAACCCTGTCGTCACGACGGATGCGGCAAATCCTGGAGGGTATCAAACTGGTGATTGAACCGCGCGAAGCAGAGTAGGCGTGGCTCTCTCTTCAAAGAATTCTTGAAGTTGCCCAACGCTCGTCAGGTTGAGTATTTGCTCATCGGCGGTTACGCGGTGGCCTATCATGGCTATCCCCGCGCCACCGCCGATATGGACATCTGGATCGCCAGCAGTCCGCAAAATGCAGCGAAGATCGTGACGGCACTCAAGGAATTCGGATTCGATCTGCCCCAACTCACAGTTGACCTCTTCCTCGCCTCGCTCTGTTGTATAATCTTCGCACACTTACTTGCGGAGATGAGACCATACAAGCATGGTGAGAGTTCCCATGACTGCCCTTCCGTCTCACGGGGGCCGCAATCAGCCCCTATCTCCGCGACCGAATCAAGCGCGATCTTCAGGTGATTTATGAAGCGCGATGACTCCATCTATCTTCAGCACATTCTGGACGCAAAGGGAATTGACCATGCCGACAAATCCGGTAACTGATCAGGCCGATAGTGAATTGCTATATGAAATCCTATATACCCTAAAAGAGGGTAACGATGACCAGCGCGCCGAGGCTATTAAGAACCAGGTACCGAAACTGCGCGACAAACAGGCTGCCCGCGAAAGGTTGATCGAGCTGCTAGCCTACGGCGCGGAAGAGGATAAGTCGGCTTGGGCTGTCCAACGATACAGCGAGATCAGAGGCTGGGCAGCCACGGCGCTAGAAAAATTGCGCAGCGAGGATGACCGTATGGTCCGCGGCGCGATCATCAAGCATCTCCAGACCGAAAAGGACGCGGTGGCACGCTACTGGATGGTGCTTGCCCTCTACAGGATGGGCAGCCCGAAGGATAAGGATGTCGTTAGCGTGGTAACCGGCATTGCCGATGGTTTTGAGAAATACATAAACTCCTTTGGCCCTATCGACAACCCAGAAGTTGAAGGGCCAATGCCTGGGCCAGACCACCGCGCCGGCCCCCTGACTCTGGCTATCCTGGCCTCGTGGAGGAATCAGGGAGCAGCTAAGACTCTGGAGAAAATGCTCAGATCTGCACACTTCGAATGGATGTGGTCAGCCTGTCGCGCGCTGGAAGTGGTCAGTTGCCGCGAGATGCTTGAGCCGCTTCGGCACGTGGTAGAGGACCCGAGGACATGGCCGGACGTACGCAACAAGGCCGTTATAGCGATTGGGCTGATCGAAAGCCCCGCGGCGGCGCGTGTACTTGGTCAGGTGCTCACCGGAGCACGCGATGTGATTATCAAAGAGTCCGCCATCGAGGGGCTGGAGCAGTTAGGCCAGTCGCGCTTAGTGCGGGGCATGCTCGATCAACTGCATAGGACTGGAGAAGCCCAGTACTCGGTAGCCGATAGCCTGATGGTCGCCCTGATGGACAGCAATGCACAGATCCGGCGCCGCGCCGCAGAGGCACTGCCTAAGGTAATGATTGACCCTCAGGCCTATACCGACGATGACGACGAGGCGTATGACAAAGCACTGGCTCAGGCGCGGATACCTGCAACCGAGAAAGTGGTGAGCGAAATCATCCGTGAGACAGTTGACGTGAAAACCGGCATCCCGCTGCTGGTGGACGCGCTGCGCGTGATTGACCCGCCGGAGGCCGAAGCTGCGGCCACTGTTCTGAGCAAGTACCTGTTCAGCGAAGACGTTTCCGTGAAGCAGCGGGCGGAGCACGCGCTAAGACTGGTCGGTGGAGAGAAGGCGGTGCAGACGCTCATGGGACAGAAGTCCGAAGTGCTGCGCACGTACAACGACCTGCTGGCCAGGGCCGATGAGCCGATTCAGGCCCTGTTCAGAGAGACCATGCGTCAGGCTCAGCGCAGTTTCAATATAAGCCAGGGGATGAGCGTTACCGTATTTATCATCGGCGTGGGGGCGCTCATCGCCGGTTTATACGTGGCGTTCACTGCAGGTCAAGATGGCATCCAACGTATCTTCGGCGCAGGTACCTCAATCGTCGGGATCATCGCCGTGGTGCTCGACATGATGTTACGCGACCCACACAAACGCGTGCAGGAAGCGACCAGTGTGCTGTTGCGCACCAAAGTAATCTTTCTCGGCTACGTGCGGCAGATTCATCAGGTAGATGCGACCTTCAAGCACGAGTTCATAGAGGGTGGCAAGGACTTTGGCGTCAAGGACGTCCAAGATACCATCAAGCAGATAAGTGACGTGATGAAAAACACGATGGACTTGATCGATCTCCATCTGTCGGTGCGTAAAGCTGAGAAGCTGGCTGTCGAGGAAGTGCTTAAGCCGTGGCAGGAAAGGCTGGAAGCAGCGATGAAGACTGCCGAAGACAAGCCTAGCGCACCCACCGAGAAAGGGAAGGAGCAGAAGGAAACGTCAGATACTGCTCTAAAAGACTCAACCCGCCCCGCCAATCGATGAATTGCGTTGTCAAGAGGCAAATTGCGCCTGCCGCGCGCAGTGAACCTTTACTACACCTCTCCTGACCTGCCGCCAGCGTGGACGCACGACGGGGTGACAACGCGGAATGCGGTTGTGCGCGGGGGCGGCGCGGCGAACGTCAGGCAGCGACGCGCGGTTCAGGCAGGTCGAACAAGAACACACGGACCGCAACGCCATGACCAACTTGCGAAAGACCTGGGTCTACAGTCCACCCAAACCGCCGAAGCCTAAAGTGCCGGAGACGGTCAAGACCGAAGTGGAGACAAAAGCGACAGAACTGGTCAACGCTGTTCTCAAGCCAGCGCATATCAAGCCGCCACGCAAGAATACGCGGTGGAACTACATCGTCGACATCTGTACCAAGTGGCATCGCAGCTACTTCTATTACAGCACTTCTCACCTACCATGTCGAGAAAAATACACTATAATTGTGAGCGGAGGTGAACCATGACGCTTCGCGAGATTCTGGCAGATATCCATGCCCTGGAAGAAGAACTACTCACTTTCGAGCGGAAATATGGCGTTCGTTCCGAAACGTTCTACCCTGCCTACCTGAGCGGCGAAGAACCCGAAGATGACAGTTGGGTACTGGATTTCGGCGAATGGGCCAGCGTCTACCGAACTTGGCTGACTCGACAAGCCGAGTATCGCAACGAAGTTCAGCGGCTGCAGCGAAACGCACCAAGCCTTGCCGGCTTGGTTCAGACCGCCGCATGAGCAATCCTTTCCGCACGCCTGAAGACTACGAATTGTTCCTGTACACCCTCACGGAACAGTTCCCCTCGATACGCCGCTCTACCGTCACGTTGATTCGACAAGGCACCTCGCTCGCTCGCGCGGCTGGTGAACTGCAGTTCGATCACGAAATCCGCCTGGTTGTCCGCGAACGGCTGCTGTACGACCGATTGCCTGCCGTGTTGGACTGGTACGGCTATGAAGTATGGCGACGTGAAGAGAGGTTGTATTGGTACGACTCGCAGCCACATCCAGACGACCCGATCCCGCAAACTACACATCCGCATCATAAGCACATCCCGCCGGATATCAAGCATCGTCGTATTCCCGCACCCGAGATGAATTGCGTTGTCAAGTGACGCTCTGTGCCTGCCGCACGCAGTGAACCTTCACCACACCTCTCCCGGCCTGCCGCCACCTTCGCCATGAAATTACTCGTCGTCACCCCGATGCGGGAAGAACTCAACGGCTTCTTGCAGACTTGCATCCGTCACGGATATGCCGCCAAAACGGCTGCGATCGGCAGGCTGCCCGTCGCGCGCATCCCCGATCTGGGTATCACGCTCGCGCGCGGCGGAACCGGCAAGGCTCAGTTCGCCGTGCAAACGCAGCATCTGCTGGACAAGGGCGGGGACTGGGATCTGGTCGTCTGCGCGGGCGCGGCGGGCGCGCTGGCCGCCGATCTATCGGTCGGCGACGTCGTCGTCGCGACGGCGACGATCGAGCACGACTACGATAACAGATTCAGCACGCGCCCCCTTCCACGATTCGAGGGCGCGCCGGCTGCGATCGACAGTCTCAGGCGAGTCCCACTTGCCTCGCATTCCTTCAAAGCTCATTTCGGACCGATCGTCAGCGGCGACGAGGACATTGTAGACCCCGAAAGGCGCAGGGCACTCCACCAGTCCACGGGCGCGCTGGTCGTCGCCTGGGAAGGCGCGGGCGGCGCGAGGGCCTGCGCCTTCAGCGGCGTCCCGTTTGTCGAGATACGCGGCGTGACGGACGTCGCCGATCAGAAAGCCCCGTCAGACTTCGAGGCCAACCTGGGCGTGGCGATGGGCAACGTCGCGGCTTTGATCTTATCCTGGATCGATTCTCGCTCACGTTCATAGCAAGTATTTGCTCCGTAAACCTGGCAGGTCTTGTCCGCCGATGTAAGCTGTAGGCCCGCTCCGCGTCGCGAAGACCTGCCAGGTCTGCTTTAACTTCCGTGCCCTCCGTGTCTCCGTGGTCGTTATTCGACTCTGCGCCGCGAAGCAGTTGGTCGTCACGGTGGATTGACAGATGCGCCCATTGCGCCGACAATTTTGCTCACGATGGTCGTCTAAATTCGGCGCCGAGCGGGAAAGGGGGCAGGTATGATGGATTGCCCATGAAAATGTGACTTTCACCACTAATAAATAGTTTGTTGCCGGTCTATCTTTACTATCAGGCCCACCGGGGCCGTCGATTTGGGATATTTCATGGCTGCCTTCGCCGATGACAGCTCGGAGTTGCGTGTGATTGCCGTAAGCCAGGGGCAATGGGGAGATCGGATTGCCGACAACATTGCTCGCCTCGGCCCGGCTTCGTGGACCGTCCACCGCTGGTCGGCTCCGCGCGCGCTGCCGGTCGTCGTCGACGATCCTGAGGATTTCCTTCCGCCCGCGCTGCCCAAGGTCGATCTCGTGCTGTCGTTGGGCGAAACGGCGGGCGTTGCGCAGCTCATCCCCGACATCGTGAAGATGACCGGCGCGAAGTCGGTGATCGCGCCCATCGATCGGAACGAGAGCCTGCCGGCCGGGCTGGTCGCCCAGCTCAAGCGCTGGCTCGCAGACCTGCACGTGACTGTCGTGTTTCCGAAGCCGTTCTGCTCGCTGACCGAAACGACCACCAACTACCCGCCGATCGTGGAAGCCTACGACGACCCGTTCATCCGGAATTTCGCGCAGTGGTTCGGCCGGCCGCAGTTCCGCGTGATGGTCGACGCGGAGCGGCGTATCTCGAATGTGCAAGTCGAGCGCGATTCGGCGTGCGGATGCGCCCAGGCCGTCGCCCACGGGTTGATCGGTTGCCCGGTGGAGGAGGCCGAATACCAGGCGGGCATGCTTCACCACCATTTCCCGTGCCTGGCCAGCATGAACCAGGACGCCGACTACGGCGATACGCTCATGCACATCTCGGGGCGCATCGTGCGCGAGGCTATTCAAGAGCAGGTCCAGGAGCATCTCGAACCAACGCCCTACTTCCGGCCGATGGGGCGAGTCGAACCCGAACCGCCGTAAGGTGGCGATACGCGATAAGCCATACGCGATAAGCGAAATCATCCATCACAGGAGGACAGCCGTGCCCAAGAAAGCGACCAAACCCATGCGCGCCAAACCGAAGACCAGGGCCAGGCCGATCTCGGCGAATGGCAGGCGCGCGCCGAAGAAGGCGTTGAAGTTCACGCCGACCCGGCTCAAGCTGCTCAGCCCCGTGCCGAGCGACATCGAGATCGCGCAGGCTGGCAAGCTCAAGCCAATCCTGCAGATCGCCGAAGAAGTCGGCCTGAAGCCGAGCGAGCTTGAATTGTATGGGCCGTACAAGGCCAAGGTGCACCTCGACGTGCGCGACCGGCTCGCCAGGCGTCCGAACGGCAAGTACATCGACGTGACGGCCATCACTCCGACGCCTCTCGGCGAGGGCAAGACGACCACGACCTGCGGCCTGTCGCAGGCGCTGGGTGCGCACCTGGGGAAGAAAGTCTTCACCTGCATCCGCCAGCCCAGCCAGGGGCCGACCTTTGGCATCAAGGGCGGCGCGGCGGGCGGCGGCTACAGCCAGATCATCCCCATGGAGGATTTCAATCTGCACCTGACGGGCGACATCCATGCCGTCAGCGCGGCGAACAACCTGCTGGCCGCCGCGATCGACGCGCGCATGCTGCACGAGCGCGCGCAGTTGGACGACGAGAAGCTGGCGAAGGCGCTGACGAAAGACGGCCAGTTCGCCGAGGGACAACTCCGCCGCATGGCGAAGCTCGGCATCGACGGCAAGACGTTCTCCGACCTCTCGCCGGAAGACAAGCGCCGGCTGTTCCGCCTGGACATCGATCCTAATAGCATCACCTGGCAGCGCGTCGTCGACATCAACGATCGCCTGCTGCGCGGTATTCAGGTCGGCCTCGGCCAGGACGAAAGGGGTAACGAGCGCTTCACCGGCTTCGACATCTCGGTCGCCAGCGAAGTGATGGCGATCCTGGCGCTCACCACCAGCCTGGAGGACATGCGCGAGCGGCTGGGCCGCATCGTCGTCGGCACGAGCAAGTCGGGCGAAGCGATCACCGCCGAAGACCTGGGCGTGGCCGGGGCGATGACCGTGCTGATGAAAGACGCGATCATGCCTAACCTGATGCAGACGCTGGAGGGCACGCCGGCCTTCGTGCATGCCGGGCCGTTCGCCAACATCGCGCACGGCAACTCGTCGATCGTCGCCGACCAGATCGCGCTCAAGCTGGTCGGCCCAGACGGCTTCGTCGTCACCGAGTCGGGCTTCGGCGCGGACTGCGGTATGGAAAAGTTCATGGATATCAAGTGCCGCTATTCGGGGCTGATCCCGAACGTGGTCGTCATCGTGGCGACGATCCGCGCGCTGAAGATGCACGGCGGCGGGCCGAAGGTCGTCGCCGGGCGGCCGCTCGACAAGGCTTACACGGAAGAGAACCTGGCGCTGCTGGAGAAGGGCGCGGCCAACCTGGCCAAGCACGTTGAGAACGCCAGGCTGTTCGGCGTGCCGGTCGTCGTCGCCGTCAACGCGTTCCAGTATGACACCGACGCCGAGATCGAGATGGTGCGCAAGATCGCGATCGAGGCTGGAGCCGAGGGCGCTTACAAGTGCACGAACTGGATGCACGGTGGCAAGGGCGCGATCGAGCTGGCCGAGGCCGTCGTCGAGGCGGCGGAGAAGAAGAACCACTTCCAATTCCTCTACCCACTCGATATACCGATCAAGCATAAGATCGAAACGATCGCGACCCAGATCTACGGCGCGGATGGCGTCGACTACATGCCGGAGGCCGAGGCCAAGATCGATCTGTACGCGCGGCTGGGTTTCGACAAGCTGCCGATCAATATGGCCAAGACGCACCTCAGCCTGACGCACGATCCGAACGTCAAGGGCCGGCCGGCCGGCTGGCGCCTGCCGATTCGCGACATTCGGGCGAGCGTCGGCGCGGGCTTCCTGTATCCGCTGTGCGGCGCGATGCGCACGATGCCCGGCCTGCCGACGCGGCCGGTGTTCATGGACGTCGATCTCGACCTGGAGAGCGGCAAGGTCGTCGGGCTGTTCTAGGCCTGAGAGACTTCGGAAGTCTGAAGACACTCGCCATGTTGTCTGAAGAATTGAGCGTAGCTGCCCTTCCGTTGTTCGAGGGCCTCAGCGTCGAAGATATGGAGATGATCGCTCCGCTGTTCAGGCGGGTGACGTTCCCTTCCGGCGCGCGCGTCTTTTCAAAAGGCGAGGAAGCCAGCGACCTGTATGTGCTCGAATCCGGCGAAGTCGGCATTTGCGTGCCGCTGCACGACGGCGGTTACATGGACGTCGCCACCGTTCAGCGCGGCGGCATTTGGGGTTGGTCGGCGGCGCTGGGGCGGGCGGAGTATACGGCGAACGCTACGTGCCGCAGCGAGACAACTGCCCTGGCCGTTCGGGGCAGCGATCTGCGCCAGTTGATACAAACACAGACCCATCTCGGCAGGCGGCTGGTCGAGCGCATGGCTCAGCTTGCCGCGAACCGTCCCAACGGTCTTCGCGAACAAGTGATGCAACTATTCGAGCAACCTGACACATGAACACCTGACACCTGAACACCTGACACCCACTTGGGAATGGGGAGGAACGTATGGAAAGGCTTACCTTGACGCTACCGGCGATGTACGGCGATCACCACGTGACGGAAGTGCGGCGCATCCTGGGCGCGCTTCCCGGTGTGACGGAGGTGTACGCTAGCGCCGCGCGGCAGCGCGTCGACGTGGAGTACGACGCCGGCCAGATCGATCCGCCGGCGATCGAGCAGGCGCTGCGCGCGCGCGGCTACACGGCAGACGGGCAGGCGCCGATGCTGGTCTCGGCGCGCACGAAGACGCTGACCGAGTACGCCGTCGGTCCCGGCGGCATTGAGCAGTTCGTCGAGCGCGTGCCAGCCTGGGGCGCGCCGCTCGGCGCATGTCCAGGCTTCGAGATTCGCCAGCCGGGTGACGTGCATCCGGCCGATCGGTAACCACGGATTTCCACCTCCGCACCCCCCGCAGACAGCGGGCGAGGGCAGGCGGATTACACGGACTTCTCAGCCATCCGTGCCATCTGTGTAATCCGTGGTTAAAGCACATATTGCTACTCTAACAGCAAGCGAGGGAGACAGCATGGCTAGAAAACAACGAACCGCCGAAGAACGATCGATCGACCCCGCGTCCCAGCAGTTGCTGCTGCGGGCCGAGGAGTTGGGCCTGGAGACGGCCTTCAGCCGGGCCGACGCGATGGCTGCCTGCCCGATCGGCGCCGGCGTCTCGGGCCTGTGCTGCAAGAACTGCTTCATGGGCCCGTGCCGGATCACCAAGGAGGGCCAGGTCGGCGTGTGCGGCGCGACGGTGTCGACGATCGCCGCGCGCAACCTGGCGCGCGCGATTGCCGCCGGATCGGCGTCGCACTCGGACCACGGGCGCGACGTCGCCTTCACGCTGCTGGCGGCCGCCGAAGGCGAGGCGCAGGGCTATCAGATCCGCGACGCCGCCAAGCTGCGCGCCGTGGCGCGCCACTACGGCGTCGCCCCGGACGGTAAGCCCGTCGAGCAGCTCGCGAAGGAAGTCGCGCTCAAAGCGATTACCGAGTTCGGCCAACAGAAAGGCGAGCTGGCCTTCGTCAAGCGCGCGCCGAAGAAGCGCCAGGAGCTGTGGCGCAAGTACGGCATCGTCCCGCGCGGCATCGACCGCGAAGTCGTCGACGTGCTGCACCGCACGCACATGGGCGACGACCAGGACGCCGAGCACATCCTCAAGGGCGCGCTGCGCTGCGCGCTGGCCGACGGCTGGGGAGGGTCGATGATCGCCACCGAGCTATCCGACGTGCTGTTCGGCACGCCTGCGCCGAAGATCGGGCAGGTCAATCTCGGCGTGCTGAAAGACGACGAGGTCAACGTCGTGCTCCACGGCCACGAGCCGACGCTGTCCGAGATGATCGTCGCAGCCTCGCTGGACCCGGAGCTGATCGCGTACGCGAAGAGCAAGGGCGCGAACGGCATCAACCTGGCCGGCATCTGCTGCACCTCGAACGAGATTCTGCTGCGGCAGGGTGTGGCTTCGGCGGGCAACTTCCTGAACCAGGAGCTGGCGCTGATCACCGGCGCAGTCGACGCCATGGTCGTCGACGTGCAGTGCATCATGCAGGCGCTGCCCAACCTGGCCGAGAAGTTCCATACCAAGTTCATCACCACCTCGCCGAAGGTGATGATTTCCGGCAGCATGCACATCGAGTTCGACGAGCATCACGCGCTCGACATCGCGCGCCGGATTTTGCGAGTCGCCATCGACAACTATCCCAACCGCGGCGAAGTCGTGATCCCGGACGAGGCCGAAGATCTGGTGCCGGGCTTCTCGCACGAGTACATCAACTACATGCTCGGCGGCTCGTACCGGGCTTCGTTCCGCCCGCTCAACGACGCGATCATGTCCGGGCGCATTCGCGGCGTCGTCGCCGACGTGGGCTGTAACAACCCGCGCGTCACGCAGGACAAGTCGCACACCTGGCTCGTGCGCGAGTTCCTGAAAAACGACGTGCTGGTCGTGCAGACGGGCTGCGGCGCGCTGGCTGCCGGCAAGATGGGCTACCTGACCGGCGAAGCGGCGCTCGAATACGCGGGTCCCGGCCTGCGCGAAGTGTGCGAGGCGACAGGCATGCCGCCCGTGCTGCACATGGGCTCGTGCGTCGACAACACGCGCATCCTCACCGTTCTGACGCAGATGGCGCAGGAGGGCGGCCTCGGCGACGATATCTCCGACATCCCGGCCGTCGGTTTGGCGCCAGAGTGGATGAGCGAGAAGGCGCTGGCGATCGGCGCGTATGCGGCGGCGTCCGGCGCGTGCGTCATCTTCGGCATCGAGTCGCCGGTCGAATACAGCGAGGAAGTGACGCGGGTCATGGACAAGGTGTGGGAGAAAGAGCTGGGCGGCCGGATGATCTTTGCGAGCGACGACGAGACGATGTTCCGCGAGACGCTGGCGCACATCGACAAGAAGCGCGCCGCGCTCGGCTTGCCCGAATACGATCCCAATCGCTTCGGCCGGAGCGGCGACTGGCGCATCGAACAGGTGATGGCCCTGCCGCTCGAAGCGCAGGCCGAAGCACTGTACGGAGGGACCTAATGAACTCAGGACGCGTTACTCTCGCGGTCGAATATACGCGATGAGATGGTCTGCAAGCGCCCACGCATTGGAGAAATCGTCGCTTGGGATCTCGGTTGGGCCAGACGCGAGCCTGGGGTCATGAAGGAGAATGGTAGATCGCATCGGCGCGCGCCTCGATATCAGCCGCAGAAGCAAAGGAGGATTTAGAAAGGTCTATCTCGCCGCTCTCGGCGTTCATGAGCACATCGCCCAGGTGTTCGCGGCGTTTGAGTTCCGGGTAAGCGCAGAAGACAGGCACTTTCCAATAGGCGCCGCCATCCAGAACCAAAGAGGGCTCACCAGCAGATAGCATATGGCCGACATTCATCAGCAGGTAAGCATTGACCTTCTGGCGAGCGACGGGTGGAGTGATGTTGAAACGGAATCTAATCGAAACAGCGTACTCCACTTCGGCCTGGGCAGGTGCAGGGGGAGGCGAGGCTTCAACTTTCATCGATTACCTTCTTCTCACGTTCAGCGCGCAAGCACATTATAGCATTTGTGTCCTTGAAGCGCAAAAGGAAATGGCCGATTCGCGTTAGTTCATACTCACGGGAGGATAATCATGTCACGATACATTGCCACGCGCGCGATTCGCGGCGCGAACTACGTCGTCAACGAATTCGAGATAATGCTGGGCCAGGCCCTGGCCGAGAAGGGGCCGCAGACGCCGGTCGCGTTTCCAAACACCGCGTACAACCTGCCGCTCATCCTGGGCATGACCGGCCGCCCGGTCGAGACGCTCGGCGACCTGCAGCCGGTGCTCGATACGGCGAAGGGGCTGCTGCATCCCGTCCCGCCCGACCGGCGGTGGACGCCCTACCTGGGCGAGACGCTCGACGCGGGCATGGCGACGCTCCTCGCCGAAGAAGGCATCGAGGCGGTGCGGTTTGTCTATAACCAGCAACCCGAGCTGCTGCCGGGATTCAAGCTGGCGGGCGGTACGTCGTTCACCAGTCCCGACTTCTCAGGGAACGGCGACGGGCGTCTGAACGGGCCGATCGACGACATTCAGCTCCGCTCGTGGGGCATCCAGCTCGTCGACGGGCGCATGCCCGGCTTCGCCGCGATCGTTGGCTGCGCCAAATCGAACGAAGTCGCGGTGAAAATCGTGCGCGAGCTTCAGCGCCGAAATATCCTGTGCTTCCTGTCCGGCAACGTCAACGGACGGAGCGTCATCCACCAGTTGACGGAAGAAGGCGTCGAGCTGGGCTACGACACCTACACCGTCCCCTTCGGCACGGACACGATCAGCGCGATCTACGCGCTCGGCTTCGCGGTACGCTCGGCGCTGACCTTCGGCGGCATGAAAGGCGGCATGGCGCGTGACATCCTGCTTTACAACAAGAACCGCGTGTTCGCCTTCGTGCTGGCGCTGGGCGAGGTGGACGATCTGAAGTACGCCACAGCGGCGGGCGCGATCAACTTCGGCTTCCCGGTCATCGCCGATACGATTATTCCCGAAATTCTGCCGACCGGCATCACGACCTACGAGCACGTCGTCTCGATGCCGTTCGACGAGATCGAAGGGAAAGACGACCTGGAGCGCGCCGAGAAGCTCGTGCAGAAGTGCATCGAGGTGCGCGGCGTCAAGGTCAAGATCTCCGAAGTGCCGGTGCCGGTTCCGTACGGATCGGCCTTCGAAGGCGAAGTCGTGCGCAAGCAGGACATGCGCGTCGAGTTCGGCGGCAAGAAGGCCAGGTGCTTCGAGTATCTGCGCATGCTCGACTTCGACGCGGTGCAAGACGGCAAGATCGAGGTCGTCGGCCCGGACTTCAGCCACGTGCCTGAAGGCGAGGCGATGAACATGGGCATCGTCGTCGAAGTGGCCGGGCGCCAGATGCAGAAGGACTTCGAGCCGGTGCTCGAGCGGCAGATTCACCACTTCGTCAACGGCGCGTCGGGCGTCCAGCACATCGGCCAGCGCGACATCACGTGGATCCGCATCGGCAAGACTGCCGCCGATAAGGGCTTCAGCCTGCGCCACTTCGGCGACATCCTGCACGCGCGCTTCCACGAGGACTTCGGCGCGATCGTCGACAAGGTGCAGGTGACGATCTACTCCGACCCGGAGCAGTTCGACCAGTGGCTAGCCACCGCGCGCGCCGCCTATGACGAGCGCAACGTGCGCATGGGCAGCCTGACGGATGAGGCGGTCGAGGAGTTCTACTCGTGCACGCTGTGCCAGTCGTTTGCGCCTAACCACGTGTGCATCGTCACGCCGGAGCGGCTCGGTCTGTGCGGCGCGTACAACTGGCTCGACTGCAAGGCGTCGTACCAGATCAACCCGACCGGCCCGAACCAGCCGATCAAGAAGGGCGGCTCGATCGATCCGGAGAAGGGCTATTGGCAAGGCTCGAACGACTTCGTCGAGGGTGCGTCGCACCAGCAAGTGCAGACCGTCGCCATCTACTCGATCATGGAGAACCCCATGACGGCCTGCGGCTGCTTCGAGTGCATCGCCATGGTCATCCCCGAGGCGAACGGCGTGATGATCGTCAGCCGCGAGGACACGAGCATGACGCCGGCGGGCATGACCTTCTCGACGCTGGCGGGCATGGCCGGCGGCGGCCTGCAGACGCCGGGCATCATGGGCCACGGCAAGTTCTACATCCTCAGCCCGAAGTTCCTGTCGGCGGACGGCGGCTTCAAGCGCGTGGTGTGGATGTCGTCGATCCTGAAGGAGCAGATGGCGGAGCAGTTGAAGAAGGTCTCCGAGCGCGAGGGCGACCCGGACCTGGTCGACCGAATTTGCGACGAGCGCATCGCGACGGATGTCGAGGGCCTGGTGGCGTACGTCACCGAGAAAGGGCATCCGGCGCTGGAGATGGCGTCGTTGTTGTAGTCCTCACCCCTCACCCTAACCCTCTCCCCTCTCCTGACCAAAGGCCAGGGGGGAGAGAGGTGAAGCAAGGAGGTCTGCGATGTTCAACTATGAGAAGCGCTTGGAACGCTGTGGCCACGTGATGAAGGAGGCCGGGCTGGATGTCTTGTTGCTCACCAAGCCGGCCAACATGGCCTATCTCACCGGCGACGGCCGTCTGTGCGCGTACGCGATGATCACGCAGAATGGCAAGGTGGCGCTGGGCGTGCCGATGACCGACATCGACGACGTGAAGGGACTGGCGCACTTCGATCACATCTCCGGTTTCGACGACGAAGTGGGCATGATTCACGGCATCGCGCACGACTTCGAGCGGTTCGGCATTCGCGAAGGGACGGTCGGGCTGGAGTACACTTTCCTGACGCAGTCGATGATGGGCATGATGACGCATCCACACGCCAAGCCGGAGAAGGTGGCGGTCAAAGACTGCACGCATATCCTATCCGATCTGCGCATGGTGAAGGATGGAGACGAGATCGAATGCATCCGGCAGGCGGCGAAAGTGGCCGATGCCGGAATGGCCGCAGCGGTCAAGGCGGTGAAGGCTGGCATCACCGAAAGCCAGATCGCCGCCGAGGCCGAGTACGCGATGAGACAGGCCGGGGCCGAGGAGTTCTATCGCACCTACGTATCTTCTGGCCCGCGCACGAATATCGCCCACGGGCTGCCGACGCGGCGCAAGCTGGAGGTGGGCGATCTGGTGATGATCGACCTGCATCCTGTTGTCAACGGTTACAGCGCCGATATGTGCCGCACGGTGTGCCTCGGCAAGCCGACCGCCGAACAGCAGGAGGCTTACGACCTGTTCCTCAAAGCCCAGCAGGTGACCATTGCCAAAGTCAAAGCCGGAGTCGGGATGGCCGAGCTGGAAGAAAGCGTGCACGGAATGCTCAGGGAAGCAGGACATGGCGAACATGTCTTCGGCCCGCCGATTCATGGTCTGGGCATCGAGTTCGAAGAAGCGCCACTACCCGCCGGTCACGCCTTCTTCCACGGTGAGGAAGCGCCGCCGCCATTGGAGGCCAACATAGTCATCACCGTCGGCAACTGCGGGCTGTACGTCGGGCCGTGGGGCGTGCGGGTGGAGGATACGGTCGTCGCCGGCAAAGATGGGCCGGACGTGCTGACGAATTACCCGCGCTCGCTGGTGCTCGAGCCGTCGCGCTCGACCGCTCACCGGCAGACTGAGAGCCATAAGCCGTTGAACTGACCTATGAAGAAGGCTCCGATCAGGGGATGAGATGCAATGAAAACGATGCGGCTGCTGGAAGACCTGGAGTTCCACGATCCGGATCCGTATGCCCAACCGCTCTTTGTCGACAAGCAGGGCCGGGCGCTTCGTTTCATGCTCAAGCCCGGGCAGCACATCGTGGAACACCGCGCGCCGAGTTCGCCCTTCTACGCGGTCGTGCTGCAAGGGCACGGACTGTTCGCGGGCGGCGACGGCAACGAACAGCGCTTTGGCCCTAAGAGCGTATTTTGGAATTCAGAGGCTGATAGGTTTTGACAGTGATTATGAGACGCTCGCGACGACAAATCGACTCAGACTCAGATCACACCCGCGCTAGGCTGCCGAAGGGCGATCTGACGGTCACGAGGCGGACTTCACCCTTGTCCGCCACACTACGCGGCGCGCGGCTGGACCAATCGCTTCAACATCAAGCGGGTCATCGCCGCATACACCCACGCTTCTTCGGTTTCCGGCCAGCGTTCGTAGTCCTTGCTCAAGCGCCGCGAACGATTCAACCAGCCAAAGGTGCGCTCGACGATCCAGCGTTTGGGCACGACCGCAAAGCCGGACCCGTCCTCCGAACGCTTCACGATGCTGAGCAACCAGTGACACATCTGCCGCACCCAGTCACCCAGCTTCGGGCCGGCGTAACCGCCATCCGCCCAGATCAATTCGAGGCGCGGAAAGCGCAGGCGGATCTTCTCGAAGAGCAAACGCGCGCCGTCGCGGTCTTGAAGGTTGGCCGGATGCACCAACACAAACAAGAGCAGTCCCAGCGTGTCCACCACCACATGCCGCTTGCGTCCGGTCACCTTCTTCCCCGCATCGTAGCCGCGCGGGCCGCGCACCTCGGTCGTTTTGGCCGATTGACTGTCCACGATCCCCGCACTCGGCTCGACCTCTTTGCCGACGGCTTGACGCACCTGTCCGCGCAACGCCTCATTGAGCTTGGCCCAGGTGCCGTCGTTCTTCCAATCACGGAAGTAGCCGTACACCGTGTCCGACGGCGGAAAGTCATGTGGCAGATAGTCCCACGCGCACCCCGTGCGCAGGACGTAGAAGATAGCGTTGAGGATCTCGCGCAGATCGACCGCACGCTTCCGACCTCGGCGTTTGGCCGGGGGCAGCAACGGTTTCAGCAGTTCCCATTCAGGGTCACTCAGATCGGACGGGTAGGGCTTGCGTTTGGTGAACATGGGCATAGTCTACACCGGCTATGACGAAATGCTCAATTCACAAATAGGCTCTAACACCTTGCTGATCTTCGAGCCTGGCGAGAAGCATACAGTGCGAGCCGCAGATGAAGAGCTTGTCTTTGTCGGTTTCCTGCACGGCGCGCCCGGCGCCCGAACCGGCAAACGCGGCGGGGAGCTGGAACGCCGTCGCAAGTAGGTTGTGCTCTGGTCGGCAACGGGAGAACTCAGCGTGAAGGAGGCGGCTGACATTCGAAGTCTGAAACTGGCGTTAGGTGTCTATGCGCTGTCAATGCGATTGGTCTATTTCGGTAAAACTCTTCCATGCTGCTCGGGCGTGCGCCGGGGCCGGAATACATGAAGCGCATCGAGAGCATCGCTCGCTCGGTCCCCGGTGTATTAAACGTGCACGATCTGCGCGCCGAGTATATCGGGCCGGAGACGGTGCACGCCGACATGCACGTGGAGATACGACCCGGCGCGCCGATTGAAGAAGCCGAGCCGATCGCCGAGGAAGTGATGGCGCGTGTGCACGAGAACGCGAACGGAGGCTTCTGTTCCGTTCACGTCGATCCGCTTGGACACGCGAAAGGCAGCGCGGCATGACACTGCTCGTTCGCGACGTAATGACCATCGGCGTCCCGGTCTGCCATGAGGCAGAGACATGTGGCGACGTCGAAGTGCGTCTGGCGCGTCAAGCCGTTCAAGTCGAAGTGGTTGGCGTGCTGGACGAAGACGGTTCGGCGTGCGGCTGGGTATCGCGCGCTCGACTCGCGGACAACGCGGCGCGCACGGTTGGCGAAGTCATGGAGGAGGACATACCGACCGTGCCGCCCGACATTCCGGCCGAGGCGGCTGCCCAGATCATGCGCGATCGCGGCGTGGAGTATCTCTTTCTGATGCACGACTGGCCCGGCGAGCCACGCCCCTCGGCGGTCATCTCGCTGGAAGCCATCGAGCAACGGCTGTCCCCGAACTGAAGACGACATCGCGACTGATTACTGAGAACTGATTACTGATAACTGATTACTGATAACTGATTGTGGTGGTTCGGGTTCATCTCACTTGATGAGGGAGGCGTTCATGCCGGTTGCGGTTGAAATTCCTAAAGAAAAATGGGCCGGGAAGGTCCGCGAAGTCACGCTCGGTGCGACGGCGCCCGACGGCGGCACGCGCGCGAAGGCGGTCACCGTCGGCGGCGAGAGTACGCTGCCGTTCCTGCACTTCGACGGTGCGATCCCGCACCGGCCTGCACTGGCGTTCGAGATCAAGGATCGCCGGCCGGACGACTGGTCGCCGTTGCTCTACGAAGCGTGGGGCGATGCGATGAACGATCCGGGCGAATGGGCGAAGGCGGCTGAAGCGGCCGGCGCCGACCTGATCGTCCTGACGCTGTCGCTCACGAAGGCAGACGGCAGCCCGAACACGCCCGACCATGCGCGCGCCGTCGTCCGCAAGGTCCTCAACTCGACCGGCCTGCCGCTGGCCGTGCTCGGACCGGGCCAGGCGGAGAAAGACAACGAGCTGATCGTGCCCGTCGCCGAAGAAGCGAAAGGCGAGCGCCTGCTGATCGGCGTATGCGAGGACAAAAACTATCGCACGATCGTCGCGGCGGCAATGGCGAACGATCACCTGGTCAGCTCCAAGACGCCGATGGACGTGAACCTGGCCAAGCAGCTCGTCATCCTGATCCACGATATGGGCATGCCGCTGGAGCGCGTCATCATGGATCCCACGACAGGCGCGCTGGGCTACGGGATCGAGTACGGCTACTCGGTCATGGAGCGTCTGCGCCTGGCGGCGCTGCAGGGCGACGGCATGACCCAACAGCCGATGATCGTCACGCCCGGCGAAGAAACGTGGAAGGCGAAAGAGTCGAAGGTCGGCGAGGGCGTGCCGGAAGCATGGGGTGAGTGGAAGCGGCGTGCGATCAACTGGGAGACGCTGACAGCCTCCTCGCTCATTCACGCCGGCGCGAACGTCGTCGTGCTGCGCCATCCTGAGTCGCTGGCGCGCGTGAAGGCGATGGTGAGCGGGTTGATGAAATGGAACTCAGGGAACTGAAAGGAACTCAAGGAACTGAGAGGTGAGTTCCCTCAGTTCCGCCTGACTGGAGATTGACCATGGCGTTAACCGGACTCCAAATCTACAAGTTGCTCCCACAGACCAACTGCAAGGAATGTGGTTATCCCACTTGCCTGGCGTTTGCGATGAAGCTGGCCGCCAAGCAGGCCGAGCTGGCCGCCTGCCCGTATGTCACCGAAGAGTCGAAGACGCAGCTCGAGGCCGCCTCGGCGCCGCCGATCCGCTTGGTCACGGTCTCCAGCGACAGCGCGAAGATCGAGGCGGGCAACGAGACGGTGCTGTTCCGCCACGAGAAGACCTTCTATCACAAGCCCGGCCTGTTCATTCGCGTGAGGGACACGGAGGGCGCAGAGGGCATCAAGGCGAAGGTCGCAGAAGCCGATGCGTATACGGTCGACTATGTCGGCATCAAGCTGGGCGTGGACGGCTTCGCCGTGGAGGCCGCGTCGAGCGACGGGGCAAAGTTCGCGGAGGCCGTCGGCGCGGTGCGCCGGGCGAGCAAGAAGCCGCTCATCCTGATCGCGGGCGACGCGGGCGCGATGGCCGACGGCGCAAAGGCTGCTGACGGTACCCGGCCGCTGCTGCACGCCGCCGACGCATCCAACTGGCAACAGATGATCGAGGTGGCGAAGACGGCGAAGGCTGCGCTGGCCGTGAAGGCGGCCACGCTCGAAGCGCTGGCCGGGCTGACCGAGGAGATCAAGAAGGCGGGCTTCGAAGACCTGGTGCTCGATCCGGCGGTCCGCGATTACGGCGCGTCTTTGACGGCCCTCACCCAAATTCGGAGGCTGGCGCTCAAGAAGAACTTCCGGGCGCTCGGCTATCCGGTGATTGCCTTCCCCGGCGAAGCGGACGGCGTGGACGAGACGGTGCTGGCTGCGCAGCATATCGCTAAGTACGCCGGATTCGTCGTGTTGGAATCGTTCGATCCGGCGACGCTGTACCCGCTGCTCGTTCTGCGCCAGAACATCTACACCGACCCGCAGAAACCGATCCAGGTGCAGCCCGGGCTGTACGAGATCAACTCGCCGAAAGCCGATTCGCCTTTGATGGTGACGACCAATTTCTCGATCACGTATTTCGCAGTGAACAACGAGGTGGAAGGCTCCGGATGGCCGGCCTGGCTGGTGGTCGCGGACGCCGAAGGCATGAGCGTGCTCACCGCGTGGGCCGCTGGCAAATTCGACGCCGATCGTATCGCCAAGGCGGTGAAGACATTCGGCGTGGAAGGCAAGATCGACCACAGGCGCTTGATCATTCCGGGCCAGGTCGCGGTGCTGTCGGGTGAGCTTGAGGAAAGCCTGCCCGGCTGGCAGATCATGGTCGGCCCGAAGGAGGCCGTCGACATTCCGGGTTACTTGAAAGTGATGTGGAAATCCTGAGGCGCTGTGAGCAGACACGGGGAGACACGACATGCTGTCGCAAATTCAGCTCAAGTGCGATCGTTGTGGTGGCATCCTCACCGCGAGCGAAGACATGGTGAAGCTGGGTTACGTCGTCGCCCTGGTTCGTCCAGGGCACGTGTTGAGGTGCCTTCGATGCGACACCGAGTACGCCGAGGGCGCCGTACTGCCCCTGAACATCGTCACGGGCAGCGCGATGTTCCAGGGCGACTCGACCAGCCCGGATATCCCGCCGAGCGGCGATTGGGTCAAGCCGCAGCGGAGGAGCAGCAGTCAGTGATGGCGATCGATGCGCAGGCGGAGACCTGCCCTGAAAGTAGTCTCGGCATCCCCATGCCGGGGAATGGAGCGTGCTGTGACACGCGGTTTCGAGACGATAGATACGTCCTTGACCCTTGCTCTCGCCGGGTCTGTGACCTGGTGGCCCTGGCCTTTGAGGATGCGGGTCACAGACCCGCTTCGAGCAGAGGAGATCGTGGACTGGCGGCAACGATGTCTTGCAAGCCGCGGCGGATGCTATCGAGGACTGTTTCGTTGACTCGGCCAAATGTCTTGACGGCGATAGACTGTGACAGTGTATAAACCTTGTCTACACGCACTGTGCCTGGGCGATTGAGAGTGCCCTTTGAGAGGTGGGACGAAGTGATGGCGAAGGAGTGATCGACAGCGGCAGGATTCGAGGTCATAGCGACAACGATCATATCGGCGCTCTTGCGATTGTAAGCGCTATTGGAGATAACAATCACGGGACGCCGCTTGACTGAGGAAAGATCGGTGAACGGAACTGGAATGAGCACGATGTCGCCTTGTTCAGGCATTGTTCCAGTCCTCGTCGTCCCAGGGGTTGTCCCAGAAGGCGAGACTGCTTTCGGCAGCGGCGACGAGATCGGTGGTTGCGCCATCAGGCTCTTCGATGACGAACACGATAACGCGAGCGCCCGCCGGGAGCGGCACAGTGAGTTCCAGACGCCCGTTGTCCTGGACTTCGGCATCGTACTTAAGTGCAGTGTGCGGCATGGAGTTCACCCGATGGGTGGTTTGTGAGCAATTGTAGCACGAAAGAGGACAGGTCACAATACAGGCCAAAGGATTGGCGTGAGGGGTGGGGACAAAGGAGTGACCATGCTGACGGCGCGCGTGATACTCGGCGATCTGATCGACGGCATGGCTGAGGATCTTTGCCAGGGCTGCCCGCCGGATCGTGTGTGTGCCTGGGCGTGCCGGCAGGGCCTGGGCGTCGCCGACAATGTCATCGCTGAGATGCTGGGCTTCCCGCTCGATGAGCCGCTCGATGCGGACGCCGACTTCGTTCGGCGGGCATTGTGTGAGTGTTATTTGTAATTGGAGATTGGAGGTTCGAGGTTGGAGATTGGAGGTTTGAAGTTTAGAGTTTGAGATTTGGATTTTCGACCCGAATGGCAACTCACTCGATAACGCTACACCCTTCCGATAAGACCGTTTCCGTCCCGACCGGGGCGCTGGTGATCGAAGCTCTGCGCGAAGCGGGTCTGGACGTCGCACAGCCGTGCGGCGGGCAGGGACGCTGCGGGCGCTGCGCGGTCGTCGTCGAGAGCGGCGCCGTCCGGCGGCGCTCGACGATCCGCCTGTCGCAGGCGGACATCGAGGCCGGTTACGCGCTCGCCTGCCAGACGATCGTCGAAGGTGACGCGGCGATACTCGTCCCTGAGCAAGAGAAGGTCGAGCGCCGGCTGGTGACCGACAAGACGGCGCGCGCCGTCGCCTTGCCGTTCCCATACGACTGCGCGCGCGATCAGACCGTGCGGGCGTTCTTCGTCACGCTCGACAAGCCGACGCTGGCAGACGCCGTCGACGATCTGACCCGGCTCGAGCGCGGACTGGCTGCGCACGGCGTGCGCGGCCTCGACGCGCCGCTGCCCCTGATGCGGGAGATCGGCGCGCGGCTGCGCGAGGCGAACTGGCAGGTGACCGCCGTCGTCGAGACGGACAATTGGCGCAGGCCGGATGGCCCGCCACGACTGATCGACCTGCTCGCCGGCGATCAAGGTGACGCCGTATGGGGGGTCGCGATTGACATTGGAACGACGACGGTGAGCGTCTACCTGGTCAACCTGCTGACCGGCGAGGCGGTGGACAGCGCCGCCGAATACAACGCGCAGATCTCGCGCGGCGAAGACGTCATCTCGCGAATCATCTACGCCGGCCGGAACGGCGGCCTGGAAGAGCTGCAGTCGCTGGTGCGCGGCACGATCGACGACGTGATCGGCCGGCTGGCGCAGCGCAATCACGTCGATCTGGAGCGTATCTACAAGGCGACGGTCGCCGGCAATACGACGATGATGCACCTATTTCTCAGCGTGCCGCCCGCCACGATTCGCCTGACACCGTACATACCGGCGATCAATCAGCCTGCGCCGCTGCTGGCCTCGGAAGTAGGGCTGAACATTCATCCGCTGGCGACGGTGGACAGCCTGCCGGGCGTCGCGTCCTACGTCGGGGCCGACATCACGGCGGGCGTGCTGTCGTCGGGACTGGCGGACGCCGAGGAGCTTACGCTCTTTATCGACGTCGGCACCAACGGCGAGATCGTGCTCGGCAACCAGGACTGGCTCGTCACGTGCGCCTGCTCGGCCGGGCCGGCGTTCGAGGGGGCGGGCGTCGTGTGCGGCATGCGCGCGACGCGCGGCGCGATCGAAGAGGTGTGGATCAACGGCCAGACCTTCGAGCCGACGTATCGCGTCATCGGCGAGACGCGCCCGAGCGGACTCTGCGGGTCGGGCCTGATCGCACTCGTCGCCGAATTGTTCATCACCGGCGTCGTCGACAAGGGCGGCAAATTCAAGATGGACCTGAACACGCCGCGCCTGCGCGAGGGCGACCACGGGCCGGAGTACGTCGTCGCGTGGGCCGGCGAGACGGCGCACGGGCGCGACATCGTCCTGACGAAGGTCGACGTCGACAACCTGATGCGCGCCAAGGCGGCGATCTACGCCGGGTTCACCGTGCTGGCGCAGAGCGTCGGCGTCGATCTGGCGGACGTCGAACAGGTGCTCGTCGGCGGAGCGTTCGGCAAATACATCAACGTCGAGAAGGCGGTGCAAATCGGGCTGCTGCCCGATCTGCCGTGGGATCGGTTCCAGTTCCTGGGGAACACGTCGGTCATGGGCGCGTACATGGCGCTGGCGTCGCGCGAGGCCCGCGCGCGGATCAGGAGCATCGCGCAGAGGATGACGTATATCGAGCTGTCCGCCGACAACACTTTCTACGATGCATTCACGTCGGCGCTGTTCCTGCCTCACACCGATGCAAGCCGGTTCCCCACAGTCGAGGCGGTGACCGGGAATGGAAGAACGTTGGGCAGCCTCTGAGGCTTCCGATAGGGATGGATACGTTCGCTTCAGGAGGAGCGCGATGCCAAAACCCAAGTTGACTGACCCACGCTTCGTCAAAAAGTCGAAGCAGAAGATGGCCGTCGTCGTCGGGAAAGGCGATCCCAACGACGTCCTGCCGCGCCTCATGCCCGCGCTGTATGGCACGGTGTACGGCCTCAAGTTCGCGTTGAAGAAGGCCGGCAAAGAAACCTTCAAGGTCGGCGCGCTGTTCGGCCGCTGGCCGGATGCGCACCTGCTGCCGAAAAGCGAGTGGACGGGCATCTATGGTCTGCCTATCCCGTCGAGCACGCGCAAGTTGCTGCAGAAGGATGCGAGCGTCGAGGTGAAGATCGAGATGTGGGACTACGGCGGCGTCGTCGCAGAGATTATGCACATCGGCCCCTATGCGGCCGAAGGCCCGACCATCCAGCGGCTCCACGAGTTCATCGAGCGCGAGGGATACGAAATCGCCGGCGTGCACGAGGAAGAATACCTGACTTCGCCGCGAGCGAAAGTGCAGAAGACGATCATCCGCTATCCGGTTCGCAAGCGGAAGGCTAAAGGATGAAGGATGAGGGATGAAGAGCCCTCAAGGTTGGATCTTCCGCATTCTTCATTCCACATTCTGCATTCGAGACAGGAGACATTCATGTTAAAAGTCGGGGAAAACATCCACATCATCTCGCCGCGTGTGAAGGAGGCGCTCGCCGGGCGCGACGGCGCTTACTTTGTAGAGCTGGCGCGCAAGCAGAAGGAAGCCGGCGCCGACGCGCTCGATCTCAACATCGGGCCGCAGAAGAAAGCCGGGCCGGAGGTGATGGACTGGCTGGTCGACTGTGTGCAGGAGGGCGTCGGCGATATGACGCTGTCGTTCGACACGACCAACCTGGCAGCCATTGAGGTCGGCCTGAAGAAAGTCGCCAGGAACGGGCAGGCCAATGCGATCATCAACTCCACGTCCGCCGAGGAGGAGCGGCTGGCGACGGTGCCCCCGCTAGCCGCCAGGTACGGCGCGAAATTGATCGCGCTGTGCATGGAGAAGAGTGGCATCCCGGTCAGCGCCGACGCGCGCGTCGGCATCGCCATGGAGAAGCTGATCCCGCGTGCGCAGGAAGTTGGCGTCCCGATGGAGAACCTGCTCATCGATCCGCTGATCCTGACCGTGTCCGGCTGCCAGGAATACGTGCCTCAAGCGATTGAGGCCGTGCGCATGCTCAAGATGGTCGCCGACCCGCCGCCGCTTACGCTGGTGGGACTATCGAACGTGTCGAACGCGGTGCCCGCCCTGATGCGCCCGCTGCTCAACCGCACATATTTGGTAATGCTTATGGCCGCCGGCGTCGACGCGGCCATCCTCGACCCGCTCGACCGGGAACTCATGGAAGCTATTCGCAGCGTCGAGCAGCGCGACGAATCGACCCCGGTCGGGGCGTTCTATCTCAAGCTGTTCGACGCCGTCGCCGCAGGCGCCGAGCTAGAACCGAGCGACGTAGACATGAGCGATCCGCGGCAGGTCGAGATCTGGAAGACCGTGCAGGTGCTGTTAAACAACGTGATCTACACCGACTCGTACCTGAGGCTGTAGCCAGTTGTCAGTGATCAGTAATCAGTAATCAGTGATCAGTTCACTGGTCACTGCTAACTGAACACTGACCACTGATGACTGACCACGGAGGTCACAATGCTGAAAGATGTTCCAACACCAACCGTCGAAGAACTGCTGGCCAAGGCGAAGAAGCCCGCCGAAGACGCGATGCGGCTGCACCGTTTCTACCACGGCAAGGTGGAGACGACGCTGCGCTGCCGCGTGCGCGGCTTCGAAGATTTCGCCATCTGGTACACGCCGGGCGTCGCCGCGCCGTGCAAGGCGATCGCCGCCGACCCGGAGCTGGTGTACGAGATGACGCACAAGTGGAACACCGTCGCCGTCGTCTCGGACGGCACGCGGGTCCTCGGCCTGGGCGACATCGGCCCCAAGGCCGGCCTGCCCGTCATGGAGGGCAAGGCGCTGCTGTACAAGTATCTCGGCGGCGTAGACGCCTGGCCGATCATGCTCGACACCAAAGACCCTGACAAGATCATCGAGGCCGTGCTGCTAATCCAGCCCGGCTTCGGCGGCGTCAACCTGGAAGACCTGTCGCAGCCCAAGTGCTTCCGCATCCTCGACACGCTGCGCGAGAAGGCCGAGATCCCGATCTGGCACGACGATCAGCAGGGCACGGCGACCGTCACGCTCGCCGGCCTGATCAACGCGCTAAAGATCGTCGGCAAGAAGTTGTCCGAGGCGCGCATCGTGTTCGTCGGCAGTGGCGCGGCGAACGTCGCCTGCTCGCGCCTCATCTTCGCCTCCGGCGGCGATCCCGCCAAGTGCATCATGGTGGACAGCCGGGGCATCCTGAACAAGAATCGGCGCGACATCGAGCTGCGCAAGGCCGAGTTCGTCGACAAGTGGAGGCTGTGCCAGATCACGAACGAAGAGCAGCGCGAGGGCGGCATCCCCGAAGCCTTGAAGGATGCCGACGTCGTGAGCGCACTCTCGACGCCCGGGCCGGATGTCCTGAAGAAGGAATGGATCGCGGCGATGGCGAAAGACGCGATCGTGTTCGCCTGCGCCAACCCGATCCCCGAGATCTGGCCGTGGGACGCGAAAGAAGCAGGCGCAGCCGTCGTCGCAACCGGCCGCTCTGACTTCGCCAACCAGGTCAACAACTCGCTCGGCTTCCCAGGCATTTTCCGGGGGACGCTCGACGTGCGCGCGAGGACGATCACCGACGAGATGTGCCTGGCGGCCGCGCAGGCGCTGGCCGACATGGCCGTCGAGCGCGGGCTGACATCTGACCACATCTTGCCGTCAATGGACGACTGGGATGTTTTCCCACGTGAGGCCGCCGCAGTGGCGGTGAAAGCGGTGGAGCAGGGTATCGCCCGCCGGCAGGTGACGTACGAGGAGGAGTACCATCACGCAGCGGACATCATTCGCCGCGCGCGCGACATCACGCACACAATGATGAAAGACGGATATATCGAGGAGGGAGACTAACCATGTATGACCTGATCATTCTGGGCGGCGGCCCGGCCGGATTGACGGCCACTATCTACGCGCTGCGCAAGCGCCTGAACGTGCTGCTCATCACGAAGGACCTCGGCGGAAAGACGAACTACCGCCTGCAATTGCCCGACGTCGAGCACCACCTCGTCATCAAGGGCGAGGAAATCGTCAACCGCTTCGTGAACGAAATCGAGTATCTTGACTTCGCCCGGGTGATGGACCGCGTCGAGCGGATCGAGCGGACGGCCGACGGGTTCAGCGTGTTCACGCGCAGCGGCTTCGATTACACCGGGAGGACGCTGATCGTCGCGACCGGCGCGAACGCGCGCGGGCTGGACATTCCCGGCGAGAAAGAGTACATGATGCGCGGGCTGTGCTACAGCGCGGTGAGCTACGCGCCGCTGTTCGTCGAGCGCAACACGGCCGTCATCGGCGACGCCGGCCTGGCACTGCGCGCGGCGGCGGAGCTGGCGCAGATCGCGAGCAGCGTCACGCTCGTCGCGCCGACGCACGGCGATCTCGACAGCCCGCTGGGCCGGCGTCTGCGCGCGTCGCCGAACGTGCTCATCATGGAAGGCTGCACGCTGAAGGAGATCAAGGGCGACGAGTTCGCCCGCGAGCTGGTGGTGCAGAAGAACGGCGAGCGCCACACGATTCGCGCCGATGCGTTCTTCGTCGAGCTGGCCCTGACGCCCAATTCCGGCCTGGTGAAACACCTCGTCGAGCTGGACGAGGCGGGGTGCATCAAGATCGACCAGCGCAATCGCACCTCGGCGCCGGGTATCTTCGCCGCCGGCGACGTGACCGACGCCTACGCCGAGCAGGTGCTGATCGCGATCGGCGAGGGTGCGAAGGCGGCGCTGTCGGCGTACGAATACCTGCTCAGCCTGCCGGTCGAGGAGAAAGTCGGCGCCGGCGAGTGGCGGTAGGCGACCGCGCGGCAGCCGGTGTAGAAGCGTATGCACGTTCTCTTGCTTGCCGACGTTCACGCCAACTGGGAAGCGCTGCTCAGCCTGCAGCGCGCGGAGCCGAAGCCGGACGCGATATTATTCGCGGGCGACGCGGTGGGCTACGGCCCGGACCCTCTCAACTGTGTACGGTGGCTTCTCACGCATACGACCCTGGCCGTGAGGGGTAATCACGATCAGGCGATGGCCTCGGCGGAGATTGTCGGGATGCCGTCCGAGCTCGGGGACGCTGCGCTCGAGACGCTGGCCTACTCGCGCCGCTTGCTCACACAGCGCGATCAGGCCCGCGTGGGGCAATGGCCAACCTCGGCGTCGATCGCGCTGGGCGATGCGCGCTTCTATGTTACCCACGGGACGCCGCGTGACCCGCTCGGCGGGCAGTTGAACCCGGCAACCTGCACGGAGGCCGAGCTGCACGCGCTATTCGACGACATTCCGGCCAACGTCATCGTGTTGGGCCATACACACATGCCAGCGATTCGCCAGTTCGGCGGCCGCCTGATCGTCAATCCCGGCAGCCTCGGACAGCCGAGATATGGGACGCCCGATGCGACGTACGCCGTATGGAACGACGGCCGAGTTCAGATCAAGCACCTGCACTACGACCACGACGAGCCGGCTCGCAAGCTGCGGTTGACGACGCTGAGTCCTGAGGTCGTCGACCAGTTGTCCGGAATCCTGGCAACCGGACTCGTCTGATGGGAGGCTTGCGGGCCAGATGAGGTTGGCATAAGAAGGAGACGACATGGCGCAGAAGGCGATAGTCGCCGAGGCGCTGACGTATCGGTATGGTCAGTTAACGGCGGTTGATCACATCAGTTTCGACGTGGCCGAGGGCGAAATTCTGGGCTTTCTCGGCCCGAACGGCGCAGGCAAATCGACGACGATCAAGATGCTCACCGGCCAACTGGTGCCGAAAGAGGGTCGGGCTACAGTGTTGGGCCTGGACGTCGCCCAACAGCCCAAGAAGGTGCAGGCGCAGATTGGCGTGTCGTTCGAGACGACCAATCTCTACGAGCAGATGACCGCGGAGGAGAACCTGAGGCTGTTCGCCCGCCTGTTCGGCGTGAAGGACTTCGATGTCCATTCGTCGCTGGCGCGCGTCGGGCTGGACGGCCGGGGACGCGAGCGTGTGGAAGGCTACTCCAAGGGCATGAAGCAGCGCTTGATGGTTGCGCGCGCGCTGGTCAATCGACCGCGTATCCTTTTCCTGGACGAGCCGACGGAAGGGCTTGATCCCACGTCGGCCAACGCCATTCGGAACGTCATTGTGGAAGAGCGCGAGCGTGGGGCGACCATCTTCCTCACCACACACGACATGCTCGAAGCCGACAAGTTGTCCGACCGGGTGGCGTTCATCAACCAGGGCAAGATCGTCGCACTCGACACGCCGCATGTGCTCAAGCAGCAGTATGGCAAGCGCGCGCTCAAGGCCCAGGTCGCTTCCGCCGCGGGCAGCCTGGAGACGCGCGAAATCATACTGGACCGGCCCGAGACCTCGCAGGCCTTGCGGGAACTGTTCGACCGGGAACAGGTCGTCACCGTCCACAGCGAGGAAGCCAGCCTGGAAGACATCTTCATCCGCATCACGGGGCGAGGGCTGGCCTGATGAATTGGCGAATTGTCCGCACACTCGTCGTCAAGGACGTGACGCTGTACTTCCGAAACCGCTTCTTCGCGCTGATCACGGTTCTGGCGCTGGTGGCCTACGCGGTCATCTACTTCCTGATGCCCGCCAGGGTCGACGAAGAGATCGAGATCGGCCTGTATGCGCCGAGCATGCCATCCGGCTTCACGGCGCAGCTGCGGGAAGAAGGCGTGATCCTTCAAACGGCGGCATCGGAAGAAGCGCTCAAAGCAGCCGTCGGCGAGGGAGAGTATCCCGTCGGCGTGGCACTCTCGGCCGACATCCTGGAGAAGCTGGCGGCAGGGCAAAAGGGCCAGGTCAGGATCTACTTCTCGCCCAATTTCCCCGATGAGCTCAAAGATGCCTACGTCATCCTGTTTGAAGAACTGGCCTTCAACATGGTCGGGCAGCCGCTGAACATCGAAGCGTCCGAAGAGGTGCTGGGGATCGACACGGCCGGCGCGCAAATTCCGCCCAGAGACCGGATGCTCCCGCTGTTTGCCGTCTTCGTCCTCCTGATGGAGACGCTGGGCCTGGCCAGCCTGATCAGCGCGGAAATCGAGGGCGGCACGATCCAGGCGCTGCTCGTCACCCCGATGCGCGTTGAAGGCCTGTTCACCGGCAAAGGCGTTACGGGCGTCAGCCTGGCGTTCGTCCAGACATTGTTACTCATGGGCGTCACCGGCGGTCTGGAACAACAACCCCTGCTTATCCTGACGGCCCTGCTGCTGGGAGCGCTGCTGGCTACTGGAATCGCCTTCATGATAGCCTCGGTGGCCAGGGACATGATGTCGGTGATTGCCTGGGGAGTTCTGGCCATTGTGGCTCTGAGCATTCCGGCTCTCGGCGTCCTGTTGCCGGGAACGATCTCCGACTGGATCAAGATCATTCCATCCTATTACCTGGTCGACACGGTGCACCGGTCGGCCAACTTCAATGCTGGCTGGGGCGATGTCGGGCAGAACCTGCTCGTACTACTGGCGTGTGCCCTGGCGTTTCTCTGGCTCGGCGTGGTCGCGGTGCGGAGGAAGTACCGATGAGTCCAAGGAGAATCGGAGTACTGCTGGGGCGCGAGCTGGCGCGCGGCTCCAGAAACTTCATGTTCATTTTTGCCGTCATTGTCCCGATCGTCCTCTCGTTGATCGTATCGCTCGTGTTCGGCTCCTTGTTCTCGGAGAAGCCCAAACTGGGCATTGCCGACGAGGGCCGCTCACAGATCGTGCGCCTGGCGAATGAGGTGGACTCCCTCACCGTCCGGGAATATGTCTCGGTAGACGATCTGAAGAAAGCCGTCGAAGCCGGCTCCGTGGACGTGGGCATGGTGCTGCCGCTGGGCTTCGACAACCTCGTCACACAAGGCGAAAAGGCGGATCTGCTCGCCTACATCTGGGGCGAGAGCCTGGTCAAGAACCGGGCCATCCTGGGAACGACGATAGCTTTCCTGATCAGGGAGGTGGCCGGTCAGGAGTCGCCAGTGGAAATCGTCACCACGACGCTGGGCGACACGCAGAACATTCCCTGGCAGGATCGCCTGCTGCCATTCGTCGTGCTGATGGCGATCCTGGTCAGCGGCAGCATGGTTCCGGCGACCTCGCTGGTGGACGAGAAACAGAAACGCACGCTAACCGCTGTGACCATCACGCCGGCAACCCTGGGAGAGGTGTTCGCGGCGAAGGGATTGATGGGCGCCCTCCTCAGCCTGCTGATGGGCGTCCTGATCCTGGTCATGAACCAGGCCTTCGGCGCGCAGCCGCTGCTACTGGTCGGGGTGTTGGCGCTGGGGGCGATCATGGCCGCTGTATTCGGCGTCTTGCTTGGCGCGTTCGTGAAGGACATCAACACGCTGTTCGCGACGATCAAGGGCACCGGCATCATCTTGTACGCGCCAGCCTTGATCTACCTCATCCCTGAGATTCCGCAGTGGATCGCGAAGCTCTTTCCTACTTACTACATGATCGGCCCCATCGTCGAGATAACCCAGAATGGCGGGACGTGGCCGGACATCGCCGGAGACGTCTTGATCCTCATCGGGCTGATCGCCGTCATGCTGGGCATCACGGCGTTTGTAGTGAGAAGGTCGAGGCAGGTGGAAGCGTAGTTGGGCTATTCGCGCAGCAGTAGAAATCAGGAGACATTCATGACCAACCGACAAAAAATCACACTGCCGACGTTGATGAAGAAGATGGCGGACGGCGTCCCCATCACCATGATCACATGCTACGACTACGCCATGGCCGACCTTGTCGAGAAGGCCGGCGTCGACATGGTGCTCGTCGGCGACAGCCTGGGCATGACGATGCTCGGCTACGAGGGCACGCTGCCCGTGACGATGGACGATATGATCCGGCACACGCAGGCCGTGCGGCGCGGCTCGCCGACGAGCTGGCTGATCGGCGACATGCCGTACATGAGCTACCAGCCGTCGGACGAGACTGCCGTGCGCAACGCGGGCCGCTTCATGGCCGAGACCGGGTGCGATGCGGTGAAGCTCGAAGGCGGCCGGCAGATGGCCTCGCGCGTCAAGGCTATCGCCGACGCCGGCATCCCGGTGATGGGCCACCTCGGCTTGACGCCGCAGAGCGTCTCCGCTCTGGGCGGTTTTCGGGTGCAGGGCAAAGGCTGGGAGCAGGCGCTGCGCATCGTCGAAGACGCCAGGATCCTGGAAGATGCCGGCGCGTTCTCGATCCTGTTCGAGATGATCCCCGACCGCGTGCAGCACATCATCACCGAGCGCGCCGGCATCCCGATCATCAGCCTCGGCTCCGGGCCGCACGCGCACGGCCAACTGTTGATCTTCCACGACATGTTCGGCCTGTATCCGCGCTTCAAGCCGAAGATGGCGAAGGTGTACGGCAATGCCGGCGAGATCATTCTCAACGGCCTCAAGCAATACGTCGCCGAAGTGACCGGCAGGCAGTTCCCGCAGCCCGACCACTGGTTCAGCATCCGGGATGAAGAGCTGGAAGAGCTGAAGCAACGACTCGGTGATCAGTGAGCAGTAATCAGTAATCAGTGACCAGTAGTCAGTGATCAGTAATTGGTAATCAGTAATTAGTGACCACCGATTACTGATGACTGATAACTGATAACTGGTGACTGATGGCTAATTACCAATAACCAATAACCAACAACTGTTCCCTTTACGGAGGTGAACCATGACAGACCCACTGCGCGAGCGGCTGCGCATTTCCGAAGCGCACCTGAACGACATCAACGCGCTGCTTCTCGACCCGGATACGAAGGTGATCAACGCCTTTCTCGACGTGGTGAGCAAATATGGCACGCCCGAGGAGATCAACCGCAAGGCCGAGGACGCGCGCAAGCTGCCGAATCTGTTAGCTCGGCTGAAGGCCATTGGCTCGCCGTACGTGGACGATCTCGAATGGCTGATCGAGCAGCGAGACAAGGGCGCATTCATCAGCGAGGCGGACTATCGCCGCAATGTCCTCGGGTCGCGCGCCGATACGATGGTCTTTGCCGACGATTTTGCCGTCACGCTGGAGATTAGCGCCTTCCAGTATTTCCCGTGGCTCATTGCCGAAGCCGAACAGGCCATCGCCAACGGTGAACTCATGCCGGGACGCTTCATCCGCGTGCGGAAGATGAAGGAGCAGGAAGCCGACAACGGCGACATCCTGGCCGTGGCCGCCGCCATGCAAATCGTCGGCGCGACCTACGTCGAGACGCTCGACACCAAGGGCACCGACGGCTCCAACGTCCACCTGGGCGGCCCCGATACCATCACCGGTTACTTCGGCGGTATCGGTCAACCGAACGAGCACGCCCTGAAATGGCTGGACGAGTTTCTATACTACTACACCACCTATGGCGTCAAGCAGGTGCTCAACATCAATCCCGGCACGGTGCTGCTCGGCTATTTGCTACACAAGCTGGGCGTGGACAACGAGTTCAAGATCTCGGTCTTCATGGGCAACGACAATCCCTACGCCGCGCTGTGGACGCTGATCGGCGCGCGGCTCTTCTCACGGCCCGGTGGCACCAGCCCGCTCATCGGCTTCAACTGGAGCAACTCGGTCAACAACGAGACGATGGAGATCACGGCTGAATTCCGCAAGGCGTTGGACTTCGAGCACATCGTCCGCTTCGAGCATCACATCGTCGAGACCTGGAAGAGCATCGTGCGCCAGCCTTACAATCGACGCGACGAGCTGGTCGAGATCGCCGGGCACGTTGCCAACATCTCTGCCAAGCACGAAGGCGGCGATCCGGAAGTCGAGCGTACGCGCGAGCACCCGTCGGACCTCCTGGACTATTTCCGCGAGAAGGCCGAGGTGCTGCAGAGCGGCGAGATGGCGCTGCTCGAGCGCAATTACCTGGACAAGCACGCGGCGCTGAATCACACGGCGCGAGCGCTCACCGAGCACGGCCTGAGTTTCGTGGCGGCGCGCCATCTGCATCACCAGGCGGTGACGGAAGTGGTCGGCGTCTGAACATTGGGCGAAAGACGAATGACGAACGACCTGCCGACCGCGCCCCGCCCTGGCCCGCTGCGCGTGATCGTACTGGCGGCAACCGGGCAAGACGTGCGCAAGTGCTGGCACTGCGACGCGTGCAACACGAGCCTCGCGCCCGACCAGGACGTGACGCTGGAGACCCTGCTGCAGATGGTCGTGATGAACGACGAGGAAGCCCTCACCAGCCGCACGCTGTGGTCCGATTCCGCGCTGGCCTTGGCTCCGAAGGTCTGCAGCAATGGCCTTGACATCGAGGCGGTTATGCTCGCCTTGCGCCGTGAGGCACAGCGACGCGGCCTCCAATGACCAATTACCAAAGGACAGAGGTGACTCGATGAAGCTGGCGATTACCGGCAAGGGAGGAGTGGGCAAGACGACGCTGGCGGCGCTGCTGGCTCAGGTGTACGCCGACGCAGGGCGCGTGGTGCTGGCCGCGGACGCCGACCCGTCTCCCTGCCTGGCCGGGGCGCTCGGCTTCCCAGCCGAGCTGCGCGCCCGGCTGCGCCCGATCGCCGAGATGGACGACTTGATCGAGGAGCGCACCGGCGCCAAGCCCGGGACCGTAGGTGGCTTCTTCAAGATCAACCCGCGCGTCGACGACATCCCCGATCGCTTCAGCGTGACGCATCGCGGTGTACGGCTGCTGGAGATGGGCGCGGTCGATCTGGGTGGATCGGGCTGCATCTGCCCGGAGAGCGCGATGCTCAAGACACTGCTCACACACCTGCTCTTCCGCAAGGACGAGGTGCTGATCCTGGATATGTACGCGGGCGTCGAGCATCTGGGCCGCGCGACGGTCGACTTCGTCGACGCGATGCTCGTCGTCGTCGAGCCGACGCGGCGCAGCCTGGCCACGGCGGCGCAGATCAAAGAGCTGGCGTCGCACATCGGCCTGACGCGACTGTGGCTGGTAGGCAACAAGGTGCGCACGCCCGAAGATCGCGGCTTCGTCGAGGCGAACTCGCCCGGCCTGCCCGTGCTGGGCCATTTGCCCTACACGCCGCTGGCTCAGGAAGCCGACCGGGCAGGCGAGGCCGCGTACGACACGATCCCGCAGATGGTCGAGGCGGCGCGCTCGATCGCCGCTACGCTGGAAAAGCAACTCGTCGCTCAGGGGGTGTCCGCCACAGGCCAGCCATGAGTCAGAAGCGAGACAGCTACACGATTGAGCCTTTCCCGCCCATGCGCCGCTTAATGCTCGACGCGGGCTACCTCGGCCGGCGCAAGCACATCATTCACGGTCTGATCGAAGTGGATGTCACCGGCGTGCGGCGCGCGATCCGAGAGCACGAGGCCCGGACAGGCGAGAGTCTGTCGCTCACGGCGTTCATCGTCGTCTGCCTGGCCAAAGCTGTCGAGGCTGACCGGCGCGTTCAAGCGTATCGAGTCTGGCGCAACCGGCTGATCATCTTCGACGACGTGAACGTCAACGTGTTGATCGAGGCCGAGTGGCAGGGCCGCAAGATCGTCGTGCCACACGTGATCAAGGCGGCTAACCGCCGGACGCTGAAGGAGATTCACGACGAGATTCGATCGGCGCAGGCCCATCCGCGCAGCAGCGTCGAGGCGAAGTTCATGCGCTGGTTTCTGCGCCTGCCGGCGTTCGCCCGGCGGCTGTTCTATTGGACGACGCTAAACTTCCCGCAGTATTTTCGCGAGCAGACCAGCCCGGTGCTGGTGAGCGCGGTCGGCATGTTCGGCGACGGCGGCGGGTGGGGCATCCCCCTTCCCACGTTCACGCTGACCGTCACGCTCGGCGGCATTGCCGTCAAGCCAGGCGTCGTCGATGGGCGGATCGAGATTCGCGAATATCTCGACGTGACGCTGAGTTTCGATCACGACGTGATCGACGGCGCTCCCGCCGCACGCTTCACCCAGCGCTTCAAGGAACTGATCGAGACGGGCTATGGACTGATTGAAACGCACCCTACCCAGGAGGCTACTCATGCGTGACCTGACTCAAGAGTTGATCGAACTCATCCGCCGCACGTCGACCGACCTGCCGCCGGACGTCGAAAAGGCGCTGGCTGAGGCGCGCGAGCGTGAAGCTTCGGGGTCGGCGGCTAAAGGCGCCCTCGACACGATCTTGCAGAACGTCGAGCTGGCGCGGCGCGAATCGATCCCGATCTGCCAGGATACGGGCACACCGATCTTTTACGTGAAGCATCCTGCAGGCTGGCGCACGCGCAAGCTGCGCGAGCAGATCCGGGCCGCCGTCGCCGAGGCGACGAAGCGCTCGTATCTGCGCCCGAACGCCGTCGATGCACTCACCGACAAGAACAGCGGGAACAACCTCGGCGACGAGGCCTTTCCGACGATTCACTTCGAGGAGGTCGAGCGCGACGGGTTGACCGTCGATCTCCTGCTGAAGGGCGGCGGCTGCGAGAACGTCGGGGCGCAGTATTCGCTGCCCAACAGCGCGCTGGGCGCGGGGCGCGATCTGGCCGGCGTGCGCAGAGTCGTGCTCGATGCCGTACACAAGGCGCAGGGACAGGGCTGTGCGCCGGGCATCCTGGGCGTGGCGATCGGCGGCGATCGCGGCTCGTCGTTTTACGCCAGCAAGGAAGTGCTGTTCCGCAAGATGGACGAAACGCATCCGGATGCGAAGCTGGCCGCGCTTGAGGCGCAACTGACCGAAGAGGCGAACCGGCTCGGCATCGGGCCGATGGGCTTCGGCGGCAAGACGACTGTGCTCGGTGTGAAGATGACGGGCATGCACCGCCTGCCGGCCAGCTTCTTCGTCTCGGTCTCGTACATGTGCTGGGCGCACCGCCGCCGGCGCATGATCGTGTGCGGCGAGGAAGTCATCTACGAGTAAGTTGTAGGAGGCGTCTCCAGACGCCGAGCTCGTCGTCTCCAGACGCCGAGCGGAGGTTCTTATGCGCAATGTGACCCTTCCTATCAGCGACGACGTGATTCGCGATCTCAAGGTCGGCGATCCGGTTCTTCTGTCGGGCGTGATGATCACCGGCCGCGACACCGTCCACAAGTGGATGGTCGAGACGTTCGTCAAGAAGACGCGCCTGTCAGATGACGACGATCTGGCTGTCTACGAAGCGATCAGGCCGCTTCTGAACGGCGGCGCGATCTACCACTGCGGGCCGGTCGTGGCGGGGCTGGATACGAAGCAATATCGGTTCGTCGCCGCCGGCCCGACGACGAGCACGCGCGAAGAGCCGTACCAGGGAGACGTCATGCGTCACTTCAACCTCAAGGCGGTCATCGGCAAAGGCGGCATGGGCGCGAAGACGCTCGCCGCGTGCGCGGAGGCGCCCGGCGTGTACCTGCACGCCATCGGCGGCGCGGCGGCGCTGATCGCACAGACGGTGACGAGCGTCAAGGGGGTTTACAAGCTGGACTTCGGCGTGCCGGAAGCGATGTGGGTGATCGAGGTTAAGGACTTCCCGGCAGTGGTGACCATGGACGCCCACGGCGACAGCCTGCACGCCAGGATTGAGGCCAAGTCAAAGGGAGTGCTCGACCAGTTGACGGCGACCTAGCCTCTGTCATACGAGGACATCCGCTACATAAGGGCGGGCACCTGCCACATCGATCAGCCACGCCGTCAGTGAGCGCGACGCTTCATCTGGCGCTCAGGCCTACCGCCCTTTCAATCCGGTTCTTCTGCATATGCCGGCCGGGATGAACCTTATGCATCCCCGCCTGGCGCGCTTCGCCGCTGCATGCTCGCTTCGGATTGGCGTAAGGCGAAGCGGCATGGATGGCTGTTCGATTCTACGGCGGCCGGCTCAGGGTGCGTGCGCGTCGTGTGCGAAACTCTCGTGGCGAAGCGGAGTAGGGTTGATGGCCTCTAGTATCGCGCACAGCTTGTCGCGTTTTGAGTTGAAACTATCGCCCAGGATGGCGGTCATTGGGGCAGCCATCCTAGCCCTGGGGCTCTTCTTGACCACGCTGCAACTGGACGTGAATGGCAGTTCTCACCCCTATGCCACAGATATCGGCGAGATTCAGAATGCACTTCCTCGTTGGGGAACAATTCATTTCACCGGATACCCGCTGTACACAGCGATTGGCTCAGCATTCGTGACGGGCCTGCGCGTCGTGGGGCTACCTCCAGCAGCCGGGGCTTCGCTATATTCTGCGACCTGGGGCGCTATCAGCATTGGTCTATTAACGAGCCTGATCCTGGCGTTCGGTGTTCAGCCCGTGATCGCAGCAAGTTCGGCCGTGCTGTTCGGGCTGACGACTTCGATGTGGACATTTGCCTCTGTGGCTGAAGTCCATACCATGACAATGGCGTTGACCTTTGCCACCGTGCTGGTGGCGTTACGCTATGGGCGGGAAGGCCGCACAGGCGATCTGTATTTGTTGGCCTTCCTCGTCGGCCAGGGGGTTGCCCATCAGCGCGCCTTCGTCTTCCTGGGTCCGGGTCTGTTGGTCTTCGTGGCCCGCCAAATGCCCCAATGGCGCATCGTCGTGCGCAAGTTGCCTGCGATTACCGGCCTGGCGTTGCTGGGGCCGCTCACATATGTGTACTTGCCAATGCGTGCCTCGCAAGGAGCGGACTGGGTCTTCAGCTCGCCGGGTACATGGAATGGCTTTTGGGCCTTGTTCCTCGATACCAAAGCCGATCGAATTGTTGAGATACCACAATCGCCGGCTGAACTGGGTTCACGGATGCAGGGTGTGTTTGAATTGCTGGCCGCTGACATGCCGTGGCTTCTATTGCTATTCGGGCTAGCAGGCCTGTTGCTGCCGATGCGGCGAGTGAAGGGAGTCGAAAGATTCGGCCTGACGCTGCTTGGAGCGATCTACATCGCCCTGAGCCTCATTATCTGGATCGGGCGTGTCGGCGAGGCCGTCCTGGCAACCAACCTGGCCGTGGTGGCGATAGCGATCATCGGCCTGGCGCTTCTTGCGCAAGCCCTGTGGGATCGCAGGCCGCTGTTCGGGCAACTCGCGGCGGCGTCGCTCATCGCCGCAGTCGGCTTTTCATACCTTCGGAACAGCCCTCCGGTTCTGGCGGTGACGCGTGACCCGAGTGCTCAAGAAATAATACAGTTGGTTGCCGGCGTCCCTCCCGCTGAGGACGGACGCCCGAGCGCAATCATGGCGCTGTGGGGAAATGATTACTGGCAACTGGCCTATGCGCAAACTTTTCAAAATCAGTTTCCCGAGATCAGGCTATTAAAGCATGATAGAAATTTTGGCAACGTCTTGAATCAAGGAACCCATTTGCTGACGCTAAGCTACACCTTCTACCTGAGGCCGCCAGAATGGTGGGAACAACTACTCGGCATCTCCGTACACTTGTCATCCAGGGCTTACGGGATCGTCGAGATTTCCGACCGACCCTCGATGTCGTCTGCAGATGCGACCTCTTCTGAGCCGTTCCCGTTGGGAAACGGGATAGCGATTCGGCACGCCGAGTTGTCATGGGCGTCTAAAGACACTTTACGGATGACTGTCGAATGGCAATCGCAGCAAGATCATCTCGCTGACTATAGCGTCGCCGTGCATTTGATCACTCAAGATCCGCCCACGGATCCACAGCACATCATTGCGCAAGCCGATCAGGCTCATCCGGTCTATGGATGGTATCCAACCGCCCGCTGGGTGAACGGAGAAATCGTGCGCGACGACTATTCGCTAAGCGTGCCGCCGGATTCTGACCCGGTTGCGGTTCGAATTGGCATGTACCAAGTCCTTGCAAACGGGCAATTCCAGAACAGTAATTGGCTTTCGCTGCCAGTGCACGAGACACCATAAGCGAGACGCGGTGTCAGCCGGCACCGCTCACCCAAATCGGACATCATTTGTGACCCTGCCCGATGGCTCGCATGATGATCAGATTGGCATCGGGCCGTTTCGCTCGCAGTAAATCGACCCCATCTCACGGAACTACGCTGAGGCTGCCGAGAACGATCGCCTTGCCGTCCGGCGACACTTCCTCGCCGCGAGTGATGCGTACCGGCGATTGATCATTCGATCGATACATGCCGACGCGCAGGATGTACGCGCCTGGCGGAAGGTTGGCCGGCAAGAGGATGCCATGCCTGTCGGCGATCGCCGATCCAGAGTCCCAGTCGCTTGTCGGCGCGAATTCGCCCACCGGCTGCTGGTCGTTCTGGGCGACCAGCCAACCCTGTGCGTCGATGAGATGGACAAACACCGTGTAGTCAGATGAAGGTGTTTCGATCGCTTGCCAACTTATTTCCACGCAGAGCCCATCGCCGGGATGCAGGCTCCGGCTGCTGAGACGCGCCCCGCTCAGCTCGATCTCGTCGGCGAATGTCGCTTCAACGGCCACTTCAACCGGCGCATCGCCCACACCTATGAAGCGCGACAGGCGCGCTGTGCCGGCAAGCGTAGTCACGATCTTGCATGCGTTATCCGATAACCACTTCTCGGCGTGGCGGTTCTCTTCGAGCGTTTCGGGATCGCCTTCGTCGGCGATGAACCAAAACGGACCATGCGCGGCGATCTCGCTCAACCAGGCCAGGCGCGCTTCCTCCGGCGTGTGCCTGAATACGGGCAGCAGCGTCGGCTCACCTATCAGTCGCACATGGGGGTACAGCCGTCGGAACAGCCGTGGCTGCGCGATGGCTATGATATCCGAGCTGCTCGTGCTGGCCGAACGGATCGCCTCGAGCGCCGGCGCCGCAGAGTCGGCCGCGAGCCGTGTTTCGGTGTACGTGTGCACGGCCAGCACGCCGGCCGGTATCACGCTGATCCATCCCGCCACCAGCAGGGTAGAGGCGAGGCGTGGCGCCGCCTGCGCGAAGCGAGCAAGTCGAGTCTCGGCCGTCGCTGAGAAGAGTCGCGCCGCGTAATCGAGGCACAGCGCGACGAGAACGGCTGTGCGCGCGATCACGATCCACATGACGAAGCCGTTCTGCCCGTCCAGCATGTTAAACGCGATCGGCCACTCCGCCACCCACAGCACGCTCAATAGCAAGGTATACACCACGCCGCGCAGATCGGGCATGAGCAGAATGAGGAAAGGGAAGCCGTAGGAAATGAACTGTCCCGAGAACCCTTTCGACCACAGCAGGAAGAGGTTCACTGTCAAGCCGCCCAACGCAATCGATTTGACCGGCGCCCGCCAGTCAACGCGTCGCGTGTAGATAACTAGATAGAGGGCCAGGAAGCTGGCATGGATGAGCGGCCAGGGGAGCGTGCTGTTCGGTGGCGCGCCGATGTTCTCGGTTGTGAAGCGCTCGATGATCGGTTCGGCGACGCCGTACAGGTAGTTGCCGTCGAACAAGGCCCAGATCGATAGCCAGGTCGGCCGATTCAGCGTCGATTGGACGGAGGCCAAAACGAAATCGGCCCGGGCGAGCAGGAATGGCAAGAGGATTGCCCCGCTGGTCACGGCGAGCGCGAGCAGATAGCCAGCCACCTGCCGGGGGGTCGTCATGCGCCGCAGTGCAACGGGCACGACGACAATCGGGAAAATCTTGAGCATGATGCCCACACCGGCAGCCGCAGCGCTTCCCACATAGCGATCGCGAAGCGCAAGGTAAAGCGCTGCAAGCAAGAAGAACAGCGGCACAGGTTCGTACCAGGTCGACGCGGCGTAGGCCGTGATGAACGCGGCGGCGAACAGCGCCGCTGTGCGCACGGCTCGCGCCCGGCTGCCCAGTCGCAGACTGATGGCGTACAACAGGATCAGGCTGCCCGTGTCGAAGAGCATCGTCGCCGTCTGGGTGACGATCGCGAACCACAGACGCTGGTCAAACGGCCAGGCGGGCAGCAGCGTGCTGATTCGATACAGGACAATCATCGACCACGGGAACAGCGGCGGGTACTCCGACCAATAATCGAGGTATGGATAAAAGCCGCTGTCGGACAGCGTGCCCCAGCGCAAGTAGTCGCCGATATCGGGCGCCTGCTCGACGAAATACGATCCGCTGCGGAATACGAATGGCATCAGCAGCCGGAAGGCGAGGAAGACGAGCAGGACAAGTAGAAAGTGTTGGTGGCGTGCTATGTTGCGCGTGACACGCGCTCTAAGGCGGGCCTTGCTCGATGCGGGTACAGGTGCGGCCATAAGCGATTCGCCTCATTCTCGCCTGAATGTGCCGATGACGACGGCGCCGTCGACCACGTCGGCGCCGTTTGCCTGCGCGGGCGCTGTGCGCTGGAGCGAGCCGCGATCGTACAGGCCGACAGCGACCATATACGCGCCAGCAGGAAGGTGAACAGGCAGGTCCAGCGGCCGGCGTTCGCGGATCCGATCGTCGACCGCCCACTCGCTGAAGGGAGCCAATCCGGCGATCGGATCGCCATCTGCCTGCGTGACGATGTTGCCGGCAGTGTCTCGGACGTGGACAAATACGGTTTGGGTCGCGTCGACCGGTCCGTTGATAATCCAGTCGAGGTTGAGTACGAGTATGCCGGCTTCGTATTCGATCGATGCCGATGCCAGGCGGACACCGTTTGGCCATTCTGCCCATGCCGACGATGACGACCTTTCGCCGCGTTCGATCTCTGCAATCTGGAACAGGTGCAGATTCGGCATTGGCAGCAGCGCCCGGAGTTGATAGACATGGCTCGTCTGGGCGAGCAGATCGCGCCGCAATTCCGGCGTGACCGTGCGGCCGTGGAACTCAAGCTTGCGCGGATGACGATCCTGCAGATACTGTGCCTGCCCTGGCTCGATAATCCATTCGGCGTTCTCGGATCGCAGATGGGGCACAGCGCCCAGCCGATTGTGCCATGGTGCGACGAGCACGCCGAACCAGCCAAGCGGAAAATCGCGCTGTGCGTAGTCCTGAAGATCGATGGTGTTAATGAACAGCGCCATTCCGTCGCGCTGCGAGAAGGTGGCTTGGTTCTCTTGCTCGACGACGCGAAAGCCCTCGGCGTACAGTAGCTGCCGCGCGGCGACGAACAGACTGCTCTGGAGGACGATCAACGCGATGATGCCGAGACGGAGTGCCAGGCCGATTGATGGGCGGTCGGGCGAGGTCATCTCTCCCGGTACGTCGGCGATTGCCGCCAGCGCCAGCGCCGCGCCTGCCCCGGCGAAATAGAGAAGCCGCGGCGCGTATTCGATGTACACGTAGTCGCGGCCCGCCCACACAGGCGCTGCGCCAAGCAGGAACCAGGCCAGGCCCAACAGCCCGAGCGTCAGCGCGCGGCGCGTTCGGCAGACCAGGAGCAACGCGATGAGCGTCACGGCGACCGCCGGCAGCAGCAGCGCGACGCTGTCGCAACCCACCCAGGCACACGCACGCTGCAGAAGCATGGCGACAGGATAGATCAGGCCCTGGAGCAGATACAGACTGGACAGGAGTTGAAACGTCTGCTCAACCGGCGGCGATTTGTCGGCGGTCGCGTACAGAGCCAGCACTGCCAGCGTGACCACCACGTACAGTAGAGGCCAGCGACTCCAGCGCGGCACTCGCCGGTTGACGACCAGGTACGACTCGATGAGTACCAGAATCGGCGCCGCTACGAAGGCCGTTTCGTGCACCAGAATGCCTTCAACCAGAAACGCGGCGGCAAGCGTGTAAGCCGGCCAGCGTGCTGTCTTCAGCCGCGCCCATGCGTACGTCGTTACGCAGGCCAGCACGAGCAAGAGAACAGTCGGGTGGAAGTGCGCCGTCGACCAGGTGATGGCCTGGTAGCTGAATGGGTAGGCGACGAGCATAAAGGCAGCGGCCCAGCCGACGAGCCGGCTGCCCGTGATCGCGCGCGCGAGCGCGAACAGCAGCACGGCATTGAGCAGGTGCAAGTAGATTGAGAGCGCGTGGAACATCGGCGCCGAGTCAGGTCCCCACGCGTTGAGGAGCATGCGCCACACCAGGAACATCATCGGCCGGTAATATTCGTAGCTCGACATACCGGTGAAGTATTCAGAGGGCGAGTAACGAAGGGTGCGCGATAGGTCGTCAGCTTCATGCCAGACAAACGGATAGGTTAGGCTGATGCCATACAGGATCATCCCGAGCGCGATGCATCCGCACAAGCATAGCAGGTTTTCCCGCAACCGTCGGGAGGTCGCCGTAGTCGATTGGTTCATACCGCGGCTCGTCAGGGGACGGGATGAGTGAATTCACCGATGTACAGCGCGCCATCCTCGACCCTGGATGTGTCGGCTGCTAGCGGAAGCGTGCGCGCTGCACCATGTGCGTCATCGTCGCCGAAACAGGATGAAGCCGTCCCGTTCGCCGGCGACTTCGAACGAAGGGTCGCGGCGTAAGGCTTCAACCGCCGCCCGATACTCGCCCTGGCTCTCAAACGGCTCGAGGCTGCCCTGCGTATCGAGGAATACCCACTCGGCGTCGTCGATGCGCGGGAAGACGTGCGCGCGTTGCCGCTGACTGACGTGAGGGACGAGGTTGAATTGGGCCGCGACGATCGCATCGACCGGTATCTGCGCGGTGAGGCGCAGGCCGGTCGCGCTGCGTAGCTCAGGCGCA
>Ga0209641_10000287_pt1 | contig 45415 bp, 44 predicted proteins | sample RifCSP16_1_FD_184022 | JGI IMG/M metagenome (GOLD analysis project Ga0209641, IMG submission 184022) | Soil microbial communities from Rifle, Colorado - Rifle CSP2_sed 16_1 (SPAdes) (version 2) | ecosystem: Environmental > Terrestrial > Deep subsurface > Rock core/Sediment | place: Rifle... | reverse complement strand
GGAGGCGCGAGTCGGAGCTGTCGGGAGGAAAGTCGACCGTCCGCCAGGCCTGCACGATGCGGCGATCCTCTTCGAGCTCAAGGGTCTTCCCTTCGATGTAATCCCCCCAGGCCGAAAAGGCCCCACCCACGCGAGGGTCGATGCTTGCCTCCGCCCCGATGAAGGCGCTGTGCTCCTCGCTGTCCAGCCAGGCCACGTACACCTTGTGCGGGCTTGCAGTCAAGACAGTGGAAATTTCGAACTTGTCGGCCACGCGAACCTCTCCTGAAGCGCCTCAACTCAACCAGTAGCGGGATTATCTGCTGCAGGAACCTTCGCCGCGTCCGGGCCATCCACCGCGGACGATATCAGACTTGGAGCGCCTTGACCATATAGGTCTCGCCCAGCGTGTAGCCCAGGCGCTCGTAGTACGGGCGTGTTCCCAGGGCCGCAATGACCGCCAGCCGGCTGTAGCCCTGCTCTTGCGCCACTCTCTCGGCGTAGGCCATCAGAGTCACCCCCAGTCCGGCGTGCTGGGCGGCGCCCTCCGTGGTCGATCCGACAGCCAACGACTGACCATATACGTGGAGCTCCCTCACCAGCGCGGCCTGAGCGAGGTCAACCAGCCCGGTTCGTGGGGATTGCGCTCCCGGAAGGGACAGACGGACGTACCCGGCAAGATGGTCGTCGGGCGTGACGAAGGAGACGAAGTGCTCCTCCGCCCCACCGGCGGAGTAGATCTCATGCTTCAACTCGAGGGATTGCGGATCGATCTCCCGTCCGCGTATCTCACGACAACGGATACATTGACAGCGCGTGCCCCGGCTCTTCATCTCTAGATGGACGTCCTGCCGCAGACTTGTCCGCTTGTTCCCGGCCACAACATTGGTGGATGGAATATCCCGGATGACTCGATTCACTCGGCAATAGCGTGGGATCGACGGCTTGATGTCGGCGATCAGGTCGATCAAGGTCTCGGTCGTATACGGGACGTAGTCACCCGACTGCCAGGAGCGGTACAGGTCGGCGTTGGCGAGCAACTGACATGGATAGATCTTGATTTCATCCGGCCGAAGTCTCCCGTCATCCCACAATCGGAGAAAGTCACGCCGATCCGACTCCGGTGTCGCCCCGAGCAGGTTCGGCATCCAGTGCAGAACGAGCTTGAAGCCAGCAGCCCGCAACATAGAGACTGCCCGCCGCGTGTCCTCCACGGTGTGGCCGCGCTGATTGAGTTGGAGTATCCGATCATCCAGACTTTGCGCGCCCATCTGAACCTTGGTCACGGCCAGACGGCGCAGGTGGGCGATTTCGCCCTGGTCGACATGGTCCGGCCGAGTCTCGATCACCAGGCCGACGTTCCGATGCTGCGCCCGAGCGTTGAACACCTGGGCTTCGTCGAGTGTGTTCGAGGTGAAACCGTTCATCGCATCCAGACAGCGCTGGACGAACCACTCTTGGTAGTCCTTGCGGTAAGCGCTCCAGGTCCCACCCAGGATCAGAAGTTCGACCTTGTCGATAGGATGACCGATCGCCCGCAGGGCTTCCAACCTGGCAGCGGTTTGTTCGAACGGATCGAACTCATGCTGCAGCGCACGCATCGCCCCGGGTTCATCGGGCAGGTAGGACTTCGGCATACGGAGATCAGTCGGACAGAAGATGCACTTGCCCGGGCAGGCGTAGGGCTTGGTCAAGACTGTGACCGTTGTTACGCCGGAGAGGGTGCGGATCGGTTTCATCCGAATGCGGCGTATCAGTCCAGGATCGGCACGCCACTCGCCGCGCGAGATGAGATCGCGATACGCAAAAACCAGAATGTGCTTGGGGATGTACCCGCCGCTCGGTTGTGGGTGTCGCTGAAGGGCCGAGCGAAGCTCGCGGCCCGCCTGGACCTCCTCCAAGATCGTCCGGGCCAAGGAGAGCTGATCAGGCGTGTATTGGCGTGCTTCGAGCCAGGCTTGTTGGCGCATGGTGCGTCTTATAATCCCGGTATGCGACAAGACGTGGCTTCTTTGCTTCTGCGGATTAACCTGGAATTCTACCAAACCTTCGCCGGACCGTTCGCAGCCACGCGGCGCAGGCTCCAACCAGGCGTCGTGCGCGCCCTGCGCTCGGTCCAGTCCGAGGCAAGTGTGCTAGATCTCGGTTGCGGGGCGGCTGAACTGGCGCGCGGTCTGCGGTACATCCACCTGTTCACCCACGACGACCTGCAGGCCCTCGCCACGCAGGTCGGACTTGTCGTCGTCGATCGCTACCGATCCGACGGTGATGCGGGCCAAGCCCAAGAACATCCGGCTTGATGTGTTCGACCTCGACTACCCCTGGGGGTCGGAGCGGTCTTTGTGACCGGGCCGGGAATTTACCACCGCCTGGCTACGCGCGCGGAGCGCCGAGAGGCGCTGCCGCACTCCGGCCAAGGTCGCCTCGGTCTTCTCGATCCGCTCGCGCTCCGCGCGGATGAAGCGCGTGAAGGGCGCCATACCCTCCTTCATGCGGGTGACGGCGCTCTCGGCCTCGCTGGTAAACTGAGTCGTCAAGGCGCCAAGCAGCTTTGTGCGCAGAGTGCTCGTCTTCGTTCTGAAGCTATCCTTGGCCTGTTTGCGTTTGTGGGGGATCACGAAAAAGCCGAGTATGGCCAGTGTGCCGGCGGCCAGCAGGCCGGTGATATCGAGGGTCGAAGAAAGCACCGCCAGGGTTACGAGTGCTCCCAGGCCGACAGCGCCGGCCTCTAGCAGGGCGGTCTGTGCCACGGCGTTCTCGACGCTGGTCGCCAATTCGCTCGCTTCCCGATTGCGGTCATAGCTCTCCACAATCGTTTGGGCGGTCCTACCCACCGTGTCGATCAACTCGCGGCGACGAGTCTCCCGCGGTCCGCCGACTTCGCCGATCCCAAGCTCGATGTTGCGCGCTCGGCGCCGTTGCAGGTAGACCATCACATGCTGCCACTCATGCAAGTCCTTCTGCACCAGCCAGTCGATTAGCCGCTGAACCTGGTCTTCAATCTGCTGCGGCACGTCGGCCAGGACCTGATTCTCAAACTGGGCCCGCACTCTGTCCCCGCGGGCCAGCTGTGTGATCTTGCTCAGGCGCAGGGTGTTGTCGAAGAAGTCGAGGCCGCGCTGCTCGAGCCTGTGCAGGATGTTCTCGACCTCGGCGAGGCGCGGCGCAAGCTCGCTCCGCAGCACCCGCTCGTAATCGGTAACAGCGGACTCCAGGGACGCGGCAGTCTCCTTGTCCTCCTTCAGCTCCTCCGCTTGGGCCTGCGCCGTCTCCTCGGCCTCCGCAACCAGATTGGCAGCCACGCCCAGCGGATTGTTCAACTTAAGCTGGAGCCTTGTGGCCTCGTCGAGGGTGGCAGCGATGTACTCCTCCAGGTCGTCCAGCCGGCTGGCGGCACGCAGGCGGCGGCGCTCTTCGGGGTCTGCCTCGGACTGGGCGCGCTGGGCTAGCCTGGCCGACACCGGGAAGAACTCGGGCGGGTCCCCCAAAAGGGTCGAGGCGTGTTTGAGGACGAAGTCCCGGACTTCCCCCAGCGCAGCACCATCCTCGAAGATGTCGGCCTTGTTGAGCACGAAGACGATCTTCTTGCCCCAGGCGAGGATTCGCTCCAGGAATTGTCGCTCGCTTTCCGTCATGGGTCGGTCGGCCGAAGTGGTAAACAGCACCAGGTCACTCCGAGGGACAAACTCGTCCGTGAGCCGCTCGTGGTGGCGGATGACGGCATTGGTGCCCGGCGTGTCCACGATGTTCAGCTCCTTGAGGAGCGCCAGGGGGTAGGAATAGACGGCGAAGTTCTCGTCCACTACCTGCTCTGCGGCTTGCTCGCCCCATTTCACCAACGTCACCCGGGAGGTGGTAGGCGTCGCGCCTTCGGCCAACACCCTCTCGCCCAACAGGGCATTCACCAGGGCGCTCTTGCCGGAGTTGAACTCCCCGACGACGACGAGCAAGAACAGCTCGTCCAGTTGGAGGATAGCCTTCTGTAGGGTTGCCAGCCCGCCGCGCGACAGATCGATCTCAGCCAGCGCGAGATGGATCTCCGCCAGGGCTTCTTTTTCTTGGCGCAGGAATTCGGCTTGTTCATCGGTGAGCATGGAATGCCGCATGGGGATCTCCGGAGGAGCTCGTCACAGGCTGTCTTCAATCTGGGACCGCCCGACAACCCCTTGTGTCAATTCTACTGAGAATCCAGTGACCGATAGTGCAAGGAAAGGGGCGTGCGAGCGTCTGCGGTGCTTTCCCGCCGAGGTGCATCATGAGCGAGGGAACGCGACCCTGCCCCAGGCTGAGGGGCAACCGGCTGTCTGGCCTCGATCAGGACTGTTCGCGCTTCAGCCCCGCGAGCTCCTCCTTGACGGCTCGCGCCTGCTCGTGCTGCCCACTTTGTTCGTATGCCCGACTCAATTGCAGATACAGCTCGCGAATTTGCGCCTCAGACTCAGCGGCTTGCAGCGACGAATCCCGAGCTATCTGACGCGCCCTTTCTAGATGCGCAATCGCTTCACTCGTGGCGGAGAGGAGCAACGCATCGTGTCCGGCGACCAGGCTGCGGCGGAAAGCGGCCGCCTCTTCTCCAGTCGCTAGCGCGTGGTGGGCCAGGGCAGCGGGGGAGGCCTTGCCTGCTTCCAGGACTTCTAATGCGCGGCGATGGAAAAGCCGTCGGCGCGCGTCCCCGGCTTCGGTATAGACCACCTCACGGATCATGTTGTGCGCGAATGCGTACGCGCTTGGGGGATGAGGCTGCACTCCTTCCACCAAGAGCCGGCTACTGATCAGCTCGTCCAAAGCAGGCAACCCCTCATCTTCCTCCAGACGGGAGATGGCACACAGGCGCTCGAACGTAAGGCGTTGCTCGACGACCGCTCCGGCTGCCAGCAACGCGAAGCCATTGGGGCTGATGCGATTCAAGCGAGAGCGGATCACCGCCCACACGGTTGACGGAACGCGAGCTGCTTTCCCGAGATCGTGCTCGGCGTCAACCTCGAATGCCCACTTACCGTCTGCCTTCCGCTTCGGGTGGAGTGCGCCACGTTCGATAAGATCCTTCAGAGTCTCGATCATATAGAAAGGCTGCCCGCGAGTCTCGTCGAATACCCATTGAGCGAAGTCGGCATCGGGTGGGGCCAGTATGGATTGCACCATCTGCACCGTATCGCGTTCACCCAACGGTTCCAGGCCGAGATGAAGCGGCTCCAGCATTCGCTCCATTTGCGCCAACCATTCGGCCAAGCTCGCTCGCCGGGACTGGGCTAGCGGGCGCATGCCTTCTGACCGCAAGCTGACCAACAGCATGATCCGGGCAGCGCTCTCCCGCCAGCGCCGGGCGGCATACTGCAAGACGTCCAGCGTGGCGCGATCCGCCCATTGCAGATCGTCGACAAACAGCACCAGCGGCGCCCTCTCCGCCAAGGCCAGGGTCAGGCGGACGAGTGCTTCAAGGAGATTCGTTCGGTCCACTTCCGTCTCGCGGAGAGGGGGAGGCAGGTCAGCAAACCGCTCTCGCAATTCTGGCAACAGCGCACTCAATGGGGCCAACCACACTTCCCCCAACAACTCCCTGGGCATGTTACCGCGGTCGAAAAAGGACCGGATCGCCTCGACCAGTGGCTGAAACGGGGTATCGGAGCCAATCTCGAAAGCGGATCCCTGCAGCACTTGTGCCCCTTGGGCCCGGGCCCAGGCCAGGAACTCGGTTGCCAGGCGGGTCCTGCCGATCCCGGCCTCGCCGACCAGCGCGACAACCTGGGGAGACCCTTCCAAGGTACGCTGGAAGCTCTCAGCCATCGCTGTCTGCTCGGACTCCCGTCCGGCAAACAGGTCTTCGAGGACCGTCAGGGGAGTGTTCAGCCGTTGTGGCACAGTCGGAGATTGCGGGAGGGGGTGTTGAGTGCGGATTCGATCGGCCAAAGCTCGTGTTTCTGGATCCGGCTGTACGTTCAACTCGGCCGCCAACATGGCGCGGCACGTCTCGTACGCCTCGAGAGCCTGGCCGCGCTCACCGGCCGCGAAGTGGGCGCGCATCTTGCGGCGGTAAGCCACTTCATTGAGTGGATCGAGCGCGATCCAGCGCGAAACCGTCTCGGCAACGCCGGCGAACTCGCCCCTCCCGAATTGGATTTCCGACAGCCGGTCGAGGATCAGGCCCAGCCGGCGGCGCCAGACTTCGCGCTGGAGATCGGCCCAATCGTCGAAACCGGGCGCATCCCCGAGCGAGAACCCCGCGAGAAAATCGCCTCGGTAGCTAGCGACCGCCCGCTGCAACACGGGCAGGCTGGTCGAATCCTCGGGGGGCGCCCGTCTCGAACGTTCGGCGCGTGCCTGTGCGTAGGCGGTTTCCACGCTACGTAGGTCAAGGTCGAAACTAGGGTTTGGATGGAGGGTCAGCGCAGTGTGATCGATGGAGAGAAGGGAAGTTTGGGCCTGACCGCCCGCTTGGCGCAGGGTAGACTGCAGGCGGTTGAGGGTGCTACGGAGTGAGGCGCGGCTGCGATCGGGGCTTGATTCAGGCCACAGGAGGGCGGCCAAGTGCTCGCGCGGCTGGGGCCCTCCCTCCAACGCCAGGTAGATCAACAGCGCCAACGACTTGCGCGTGGGAAATGTCAGCGGTCTCGCGCCCAAGCGCACTTCTGGCGGCCCCAGCAGGAAAAGGTGCAATCGGCTCATGCCTCTCCACCGTAGGGGTCTTTGTGACGTTCTTGATACGCTGTGTCGTTATGCTAAAGGAAAAGCACGAAATGAGTCAAGGTCTTCGCCTTTGAGGCGCTTAAGCCCACGAGTGCGGTGGACAGGTGGAAGCTAAAGCCGGCAACCGGGTGGTACAGCAGACCGATCCATTGCCGGAGCCCGAGGGCGACGCAGCTCACCCCGCTGCCGATTCGATGGCACCTCGCTTGCGGAACTTGCGGAGGTCGCAGCCTGGAGGGCCCGGATGTCTGGCATAGTTATGTCAAACCCCATAGCCCCCGGCAAGGTGGAAGCCTGGCGGCGATTCTGCCAGGAGTTGGCCGGCGCTCGGCGGCAGACCTACGAAGCAACCCGCCGCAGGCTGGGCATCACACGCGAACGGCTGGCGTTGGTGGAGACCCCCTTTGGGTCCGCGGCCATCACCGCCATTGATGCCCGCGATCTAGGTCAGGCGCTGGGCCAGATCATGACATCGGATCTTCCGTTCGACCGCTGGTATCGCGAGACGATCCAGGAGCTACAAGGCGTCAACCAAGCTAGCTACGATCTTCTCTCAGAACGACCGCACCTCTCACAGGACCAAGAGCTGCTCTTCGAGTGGACGAGTGAACCCGGGTCCTCATGAGGCCCGGCGCGTGGGAAGTAGCGAAAGTCCAGTCAAGCCGCGTATCCGAAACAACTCAACAAGAGAGGGCAAGATGGCAAACGTCAGAGAGGTCCGAACTACAGAACGAGAACCAGAACGCGAGCGGCGCATCTTCACTTTCAAAGCCACGCAGTTGATCTGGCTCTTCCTGGGCGTCCTCGAAGCCCTGCTGGCGCTGCGCATCCTCCTCAAGCTAATGGCCGCCAACCCCAGCAACGCCTTCGCCGCCTTCCTCTATTCCATCACCGACATCTTTCTGTCGCCCTTTGTGGGCCTGATAGGCACACCAGCGGTCGGTGAAATGGTGCTGGAACTCACGTCCTTTATCGCCATGTTGGTGTACGGCCTGGTGGGCTGGGGTGCGGAACGGCTGATGTGGGTGATTTTCTACCGCCCGCGTGGTCCATCCGTGGCCACCACGCAAACAACGACCCAGGATCATCCCAGACAGTAGAGACCCATGGGTTGATTGAGGGGTGATCCTGAAGCGACCTATCGGAACATCTGCGCACGGACACAGGAGTGTGACATGACCTGATCAATGGGAGAGCCACCAGCAGGCGAGAAGTACCTGAGACACGTATCACCCGCGAACTCGAACACTCACACCGGAGGAGGACAAGAATGAACTTCATCATATGGCTCATCGCTGGGGCTGTCGTAGGCTGGGTGGCAAGTAGTATCATGGGAACCAATCGCCGACAGGGACTTCTGCTCGATATTGTGGTGGGCATCGTAGGGGCGTTCGTGGCGGGCTACTTCCTGAGCCCTTACTTTGGCGTCGCCACCATCAACCAGCGCGACTTCAGCATGCCGTCTTTGCTGCTGTCGTTGGGGGGCGCGGTCATCCTGCTGGCGGTCGTCAATGTACTCCGTCGGGGGAGAGTGACCGGTTGAAAGCTGGGCCCCACGGCCCAGTAGTAGTGAGAGGGGCGGCCTGCCAGGCCGCCCCTTCAAACGCGCACCAAGCTTATCGCCAGACCAGCCGTCGTGAGCTCAAGCCACTCCACGAGTTCCCAAGGTAGAACTAGGTCTTCCCAAGCCAGCGGAGCGCGGCTGGCATCGCTGCCCATCGATCGTTCCCAAGGAGGATTCTCATGCTCTGGACAATCATCGTGATACTGTTCGTGCTTTGGCTCATCGGCTTCTTCGGTCCGTCGCGCTTGCCCAGCATCCCGCGCACCGGCAACCTTGTTCACGTGTTGCTTGTCATTGCGCTCATCCTCATCGTTGTGAACCTGCTGCAGAGGTGAGTCGCCGTCCCGCGCCTCGATGGGAACACAGGCTTCTCTCCCGTTGAGTCAGGACGGATGCCCACGGAGTGGCCGGCAGCCAACGTGTGGTTGCCGGCTTTGCCCTGCGTGGCGCCCTCGAGGGCAAAGCTTCCATTCCGCCGGGGCACATAGACCCCCGCCTTAAGTCCCTCAACACCTTAAGGAGGAGCACCATGAGGAAGTGTAGCGAAGTGATGACGATGAACCCGGCCTGCTGCTTGCCGAATGACACGGTCGCAAAGCTGGCGCAGGTGATGAAGGGCAAGGATATCGGTCCTGTTCCCATTATCGAGAACGAACAGACCCAGAAGTTGGTCGGCATTGTGACCGATCGCGATCTGGCCTTGAAGATTGTGGCCGAAGGGCGCGATGCCACGACCACGACCGCGGCGGAGGTCATGACGCGCAAGGTCGTCACCTGCCATGCCGAAGACGATCTCCAGAAGGCGCTAGATGCGATGTCCGAGCACCAATTGCGGCGCATTCCCGTCGTCGACGACGACTCTCGGATTATCGGGATCATCGCCCAGGCGGATGTCGCCACCCGGGTGGACCAGCCGGAGACAACCGCAGCCGTGGTCAAGGGAATCTCACAGTCCAGCACGAAGTAAGGGAGCTCTCAAGATCACCGCGACGGTGGTGGGCGCGGCTTCTGGCGCCGGCCCTTGGCCACGACCTCAGCGATCATGAACCGCTCCTGGCTTACGTGTTTGGCCCGGCTCCCCATTGCGACCACAATTGTGCCCATCCGGTTGAAGGCACCACCTTAGCCGCGAACGGGTTCCGTCGGCTGGCTCGGCACTTGGCCAGAGGACCCACTTAGGACGCCCTGCAAGGAGCATGGGTAAAGACCCCAATGGCTGAAAAGGGAGAGCGTGATGTTTCCAATCGGTGATGATAATAGCGCTCGAAGAACGGTTCCTGTGGTCACATTTGGCCTGATTGCTCTGAACGTCCTCGTCTTCTTCGCTGAGCTCAGTGGCGGGGATGCTCTAATCGAGCAATGGGCCTTCGTTCCTCGTCGCTTTCTTGCGAATCCCGCCGGCGATTTCCTGACACTATTCACTTCAATGTTCATGCACGCCGGGTGGCTTCACCTCTTGGGCAACATGCTGTACCTGTGGATTTTCGGTGACAATGTGGAAGACCGTTTTGGACACATCAAGTTCACCGCTTTCTATCTCGTCTGCGGCCTTGCGGCAACCGCCGCGCAGTTGGCTTTCAGCACCGGGTCAAACGTGCCCAATCTGGGAGCCTCCGGAGCGATTGCCGGCGTACTGGGTGCGTACATCTTGATGTTCCCGCAGGGAAAGGTCAACGTCTTGATGGGCAGACGGGTGATTCCCATGCCTGCCCTGGTGGTCATTGGGCTCTGGATCGTTCTCCAGTTCTTTAGCGGAATCGGTTCCCTTGCCACGACAACGACAATGGAGACGGGCGGGGTGGCCTACATGGCGCACATCGGCGGGTTCATCGCAGGGTTTGTGCTGACCTTCTTGCTTCGGGGGAATCCACGCGCGCAAGCGAGGATCTAGGTCGCAGCGGATCCAGACAGGGGCATAGCACCTCGGTTCAGTTTATGCAAAACTGGCGCAAATGATGAAGAGCAAGGATATCGGTCCGGTTCCCATTGTCGAGAACGAGCAGACCCAGAGGCTGCTCGGGATCGTGACCGACTCGCAACCCGCGGTTGCCCATCCCGCGATATTATTGACCAAAGCACTGACCCATCAATGATAAACATCACTGTGTCGAATTGACAGCATATCGGCAGGAGCAGGAATAATCGATGACCTGACGAGGAGGCTTGGCGGATGCTTGGCAAGCGGTAGGCCGGCCGTAACCCCACAACCACTTCTTCGTTAGAGAGGAAGACCCGAAATGTTGAGGGAATTCAAAGACTTCGTCATGCGCGGCAACTTGCTTGAATTGGCGGTGGCATTCATCCTCGGCGTAGCATTCGGCCGAGTCGTGACCTCGCTGGTCAATGACGTCATCATGCCACCGATCGGACTGGTGTTGGGCGGCGTAGACTTTAGCAATCTGTTTATCAATCTGTCCAAGGCCCCTTATGCCACCCTCGTTGAGGCGCAAGCCGCGGGCGCACCCACCCTCAACTACGGTGCATTTGTCCTCACCGTGATTGATCTTCTCATTGTGGCCTTTGTCGTCTTTATGCTGGTGCGGGCAGTCAATCGAATCCAACGACCGAAACCTGCGGCGCCAACTACGAAGGACTGCCCATATTGCTTGTCCATTATTCCGCTCAAGGCCACTCGTTGCCCGCAGTGCACTTCAGAACTGAGAGCGGCGTGAAGACAGCACGCGGTGCGACACTCAAAGTCAATAATGCCTGTCTCTTTCTCTAGCCGGTATGGCTTGGCCTACGGCAGGCTAACACTCCTGCCTCAGACTGAGATACTGAAAGGACTCTACCCATGAAACTCACCAAGAACCTCGGGATGTTGTTATTGGGCATTTGGCTCATCCTGACCGGGCTGCTATCTCTTTTGAGTGGCGGCTCTTCGGGACAGGCTACTCTCCTGGCCATCCTCGCCATTGCGGCGGGTGCTTTCATCCTGGTGCAGCGATAGGGCGACGGGTTCATCTTCGATTGTCAACCATCGAGCCTCCGCCCGAGGTGGTTTACCTCTTCACTGGAAGGGCATAAGTAGAGGAGATCCCCGCATGCCCTCTACCCACTCGTCAGCCGCACGAAGTCGATGAAGCCGCGCTCGACATTGGTGCCGGCGAGCTCGACCCGCACCCGGTCCCCGACATCGAGGCCCTCGAAACCGCGCACGACCTTCCCCTCCACCGGTGGCTGTAAGATACGGACCCAGGTGCCCTTCTCCGAGGCGCCGGTCACGATCGCCTCGAAACGATCGCCGATCCGAGATGCCAGAAGAAGTGCGGCTGCTGATTTCTCCACTTGTCGCTCCACCTTGGCCGCATTGTCTTCCTGTTCGGTGCAGTGGCGGGCCAGCCCGTTCAGCTCGTCGAGGCCGTACGGCAGCGGCCGACCCGCCAGCGCGGCCTTAAGCAGCCGCTGCGTGATGAGGTCCGGAAAGCGACGATTCGGCGCAGTGGAATGCGAGTAGTCTCTGACAGCCAGCCCGAAGTGTCCGTCCACTTGCTGCCCGGGGGGCTCGACCGCGTACTCGCCCGAACCGAGGAGCTTGACTATGGAGAGGGAGAGGTCGCGAAACCGCTCCGGATCTGCCTGGCGGCGCTCGGCGAGGAACTCTTCGAGGGCGGGTGCGCTCGGCACCGGTCCCAGGCGCCCGCCAAGGCGGGTGGCCAGCTCGACAATCCGATCCCAGCGATCGGGAGAGCGCAAGACCCTGCGTAAGGACGGAAACCCCTTCCGATCGAGATACCTGGCCGTCATACCGTTGGCCGCGATCATGAAATCCTCGATCAGTTGTTTAGCCCGATTCTTCTCCTCGGGCCGCAGGTCGATAAGAACGTCGCCCTCGAACACGGGCCGCGTTTCGAGAGTCTCCAAGCTGAGTGCCCCATGCTGGCGCCGCAGGGTTTTCAGCGCCTGGGCTGTCCGGTCCTGTAGATGAATCTGCTCCTCGAGCCCGGGAACCGCGGCCAACCTAGGCGGCGCGGGCGCCGTGCCTTCCAGCCACGCGGCGACGCCGTTGTAGGCAAGCTTCGCCTGATTGCACACGACCGCCCGATAGACATCGGCCTCGGCGAGGGTCCCGTCGGCGTCGATCCCCAGCTCGATGACAAGGGCCAGGCGCACCTGGCCCTCCCCCAGGGATGTCAGGTCCGTCGAGAGTTTCTCGGGAAGCATGGGGAAGACTCCGGCGGCTGTGTACACGGAGGTCGTGTTCCTCCGAGCATGGCCGTCGATGGCGGAGCCAACCTTGACCATGGCGTCGACATCGGCAACGGCGACAAGGATCGTCGCCAGACCGCCCGGCCTCGTTTCCGCGGCGGTAAGCTGATCCAGATCGCGCGTGTCGTCATTGTCGATCGAGCACCACAGCAGACCACGCAAGTCGCTGATCGACGGATCCATCTCGGCCGCGGCGGTCACAAGAGCGTCCGTCTCCGCCAGGACCGCAGCAGAGAAGTCGGGCAGCAATCCGCGCTGCACCATCGCTCGTTCTGCGATGACCCTGAGTTCGTCGCGGCGCGGGAGGCTAGGTTGATTCATCGCGCGAGGGTGTGACCGGGGCGGAGGCAAGATCCCTTCAGCACCAGCGGCGGAACGGACCGGTCAATCGTAGACCGAATCCGGGTGGAGGCCAATGCCGAGCTCGACTCGTTGTGGGTGTCCGGGGCGCATGCCAGAATGGCAACACGTCGGGCGCGTGGCTCAGCTGGTTAGAACACACGGTTCACATCCGTGAGGTGCGTGCTTCGAGCCAGGCTTGTTGGCGCATGGTGCGTCTTATAATCCCGGTATGCGACAAGAGGTGGCTTCTTTGCTTCTGCGGATCAACCTGGAATTCTACCAAACCTTCGCCGGAGCGTTCGCAGCCACGCGGCGCAGGCTCCAACCGGGCGTCGTGCGCGCCCTGCGCTCGGTCCAGGCCGAGGCAAGTGTGCTGGATCTCGGGTGCGGGGCGGGGGAACTGGCGCGCGGTCTGGCCCGGCGTGGTCATCATGGACCTTACCTGGGGTTGGACACCAGCCGTGAGATGCTGGCTGCAGCCGGCGAGATTGTGACCTTCCCCTGGGCCCGCTTCCAGCATGCCGAACTGACCTCGCCGGATTGGCCGGCAGGATTGGAGGAACGCTATCGCCAGGTCTTCTTGCTGTCTGTCCTCCACCATATCCCGGGTCACGAGCACCGGATTCGACTCTTGGAGCAAGTCTCGATGTGCCTCGCCGAAGGCGGGTCGGTGACCCTCTCAGCCTGGGATTTCGCTGCGAGCCCTCGCCTGGTGAAACGCGTTCTCCCTTGGGGCAACGTCGGTCTGTCCGACTCCGATGTTGAACCAGGTGATTATCTGCTGGACTGGCGTCACGGCGGTCACGGTCTGCGGTACATCCATCTGTTCACCCACGACGATCTTGAAGCCCTCGCCACGCAGGTCGGGTTCGTCGTCGTCGATCGCTACCGATCCGACGGCGAGGGCGGCCGCCTGGGCCTGTACCAGGTGTGGAAAAAGGGTACGGGAGCACCTGGGCCGCAAGATTGACATGTGCGGCAGGGAAGAACGCGGGGTGATGTTCTCAGACGGGGGAAACGCGCCGTGCGCGCCTCTTGATTCGACACACGCGATCTGGAACGGGGCGGGAATGTGATTTCTTTGACTCGCGATTTTCAGCATGGTAGAATGCGATGATTCGGGAAGGGGACCTCCGGGTCTGGAGGGATGGCCGAGCGGACTAAGGCGGCTGTCTTGAGAACAGCTGTGGGGCAACCCACCGGGGGTTCGAATCCCTCTCCCTCCGCCTTGGTCAAGATGGGGAGGTGCCGGAGTGGCTGAACGGGGGCGCCTGCTAAGCGCTTGTAGGGGTGTTAAGCCTCTACCGAGGGTTCGAATCCCTCCCTCCCCGCCAGACCGCAACCGCGATCGCATGGTTGCGGCCGAGGGTTGAAGCGGCGTCGCCTCAGTGGCTCTGTTCCTCTCCCTTCGACATCGGATGCCCTCGTAGCTCAGCGGATAGAGCACTTGCTTGCGGAGCAAGGGGTCGAGCGTTCAAATCGCTCCGAGGGCGCTGGAAACTCAAGCAGACGTGTCTTGGGGGCCTGCGACGGCCTCCCAAGATGATTCTGGGGCCTGACCTGCACCATGCTCCTCTTTTCCGGTTGTCATGCGAGATACCGGCCTCGTGATGTCTGCCGATACGGGAGCATTGTGTCGCCGACGCACCGGGGTACTGAGTCCGGCTGATCCGGCCTGCCCATTCGCCTTCGAAGAACCCCGCTCAGCGCACCCCCATGAGTAATCTCCCCGTACGGACAACCTCCGGCCTCTCACAATCTCAATCGGTCAAGGTCTTGTTCATCGCCGGTTCAGGTCGATCGGGAAGCACGCTCCTGGGCCAGATCTTGGGAGGGATCGATGGGTTTTTCTGCGCGGGTGAACTCAGTGATTTTTGGGATCGGTATGTCTTAGAGAATCGGCTTTGTGCTTGCGGCGAAGTGTTCCGCTCATGTAAGGTGTGGTCTCGCATCATCAAAGAAGGAGCGGTCGATACCACCTCGGCATATGCAAAGCGAGCGGCTACCCTCCGCGCCCAAATCGGGCTCACTCAACATCTGCCGCTCATCTTGGCTCCCCCCACGCGGGCCCTCATGCGGGGTCGTCTGGCCAGGTATATGTCTGTTCTCTGGTCGTTGTACGACGGCATTCGCGCTGGGACGGGCGCCAGGGTAGTAGTCGATTCCTCCAAGTTCCCTTCCTACGGCTGGGTCCTGGGGCAGATCCCTGGCATTGAGTTATTCGTTGTGCATCTAGTGCGAGATCCGCGAGGCGTTGCCTTTTCGTGGCTTCGCGGCAGGCCTCCGCACCCCATGCCCGGCAGGGTGGAGGTCCCTCGCTTCGGGCCGGTTGCCAGCTCCATTCGCTGGCTTCTCCGGAATGCTGCGACCGAGGCATTGTGGGGTGGCGATCCACTTCACTACGTACTTGTGAGATATGAGGACTTCATCACCGACCCAGAGGGAGCTCTCAGTCGGATCCTCAAACTCCTTGATGAGGCTTCTTCTGCACTGCCTATGACTGAGAATCACCGGGTCCACCTGGGTGATAACCACATCGTCTGGGGGAATCGCACGCGTTTCCAGCGAGGCGACACCGAGCTTCAGCTGGACGCCGAGTGGCAAGAACGAATCAAGAAACCGCACAGGGCGATTGTCGAGGCCATGACCTGGCCTCTCATGAAAAGGTATGGGTACTCCCTTCGTGAAACGCATCGATTCGGGTAATCCTGACTTGACCGCAGACCTGATCTCTCCATTCGAACGCCGGCTAAAGAGTGCTTCTTGGGAGCCTCCCAGCCTGCACGGTAGAGCAGAGAGATCTCCCCTAGAAATCTTGCCCGAATGAGAATCTGCCTCTTCGGGACCCGAATGGACCTTGCCTCGGGACATTCTCGCCCGGCTTTCGAATTGGCCTCCGGACTGATGGATCGAGGCCACGATGTGCGGATCCTCTCGACCGCCTTGCATCCTGCCAGCCGTGCCAGGCACGCCGAGAGTCTCGCCAGAAGCCCGCACCTCGGACGCGTCCCGGTCGATCGGCCGTTTGCCGGCCTGCGAGAGATTCTTCAAGACTGGCGTCGGTCTCGGGAGGTTCTCCGAGGCTTGCTAGTCGATTGTGATCTGGTCCATGGCTTCAGCCTTTACGCCACGAGCATCTTGAACATGCTGGCCCCTGTGCGAATACCTCACATCCTGTCTCTCAACACAGACTTTCGGCCTCCCGTCCGGGATTACCTGACAATGCTCGCGCATGCCCCCTTCTACTTTAGGCAATTGCGCTACTCTGCCGGACTGTCCATACCTACTCTCCTGCTCAAGCACTCCTTCTTTCGATTTGAGCGAATCATCTGCTGGACAAGCTATCTGCACGAGAAACTCCTCTCCCTGGGAATCCCCGTCGAGAGACTAGCGAGAATACCGGTCGGGATCGACATGGCCAGATTCGATCTCAGGGCCCGGCGCGACTCGGAAGGCTCGCCGCTGTTCCTTTACAGCGGAGCCCTATCAAGTCTAAGGGGGATCCGCGTCCTGATGCGTGCCTTCCGGATCGTGAAAGGCGTTGAGGCCGGGGCGCGCTTAGTCATCGCTGATCGCGGTCCGCACACGATCAACGATGTGCCCATGCATGCTCGCGAGGAGCGCCGCCTGCTCCAACAGATCGCCGAATACGGACTGAGAGATTCTGTCGTGAGGACCGAGTCCGGAGGCGATCTTTCAGCCTGGACCAATGCATGTGATGCCGTTGTCCTCCCCTTCAACACAACCATCGGCTATTCCCAGCCTCCATTGACTCTCCTGGAGGCAATGGCTCATGCTAGACCGGTGATTTCCACACGCCTCGGGAGTATCCCGGAATACATCCAGGACGGCGTCTCAGGGTTACTGGTGGAGCCCGGAGACGCAGACGGGTTGGCCCGGGCCATGCTCGAGCTTACTCCCGAGGCCGGTCGGACCATGGGGAGGAACGCCGGACTGCAAATCGAAGCCAATCACAACTGGGAGCCGATCGTCAAGAAGACTGAGTCCATCTACTTAGAGACCCTCCAGCTACACTGAGCCCAAGGCGGACTACCCCGGCACCCAATATAGCGCGCTGTCAACCTCAGCAGGAAGCACGGACTCGTGACACACAGGCAGTCCGGTGGCTTTTGGAGTTGCTGGGGGGCCCGCAACTCCCCCACGGTCCGACACCCGAAGGGGAAGTCTGATGATGGACCTCTTCGGACTGAAGCCTTTGAAGAACACTCATTCGGCCTTAGAATGAGATCAGACACATCGCCGATCATCCCCGATCGGTGGCTTCCGAGGTGACACAGCGCCATGCACTCCCAAATGCAAGAGCTCAAACGCCTGCTGGGCGAGATCAAGGATATTCAGTCGGCCGCCGCGGTCCTCGAATGGGACCAGGCGACATTGATGCCGCCGGGAGGTGCCGCTGCACGCGCCCGCCAGCTTGCCACACTCACCCGTCTGGCACACGAGAGACTTACCGATCCGTCCTTGGGGAAACTCCTCGATGAACTCGGGCCGTACGAATCGAACATGCCCCACGACAGCGATGAGGCTGGATTAATCCGGGCGGCCAGGTATGATTTCGAGCAGGCGATCAGAGTCCCTGCGGGTTTCCTGGCCGAATTCTCGGCACACGCGTCTGAGGCCTACCAGGCCTGGACGGCGGCTCGACCGGCAGACGATTTCGGTTCAATGGTCCCCATCCTTGAGCGAACGCTGCAGTTGAGCCGGCGATTGGCCGAGTACTTCCCGGGCTACGAGCACATCGCCGATCCGTTGATTGAATACTCCGATCGCGGGATGACCGTGGCTGAGTTGAGAATAGTCTTCGACGAGTTGCGCCAGGGTCTGACGCCTCTCGTGAAGGCCATCGACGAGCATCCCCCTTTCGACGACAGCTGCCTCCGCAGGACATTCCCGGAGCAGGCTCAGCTGGCGTTCGGTCGTGAAGTCATTGAGCGGCTTGGCTTTGACTTCGCCCGGGGCCGTCAGGACAAGAGCCCCCATCCTTTCATGACCGGGTTTTCCCTGGGGGACGTCCGCATCACCACACGCGTCGATGAGCACATGCTCACTCAAGCGCTGATGGGGACCATCCACGAAGCCGGCCATGCCATGTACGAACAAGGGATCAATCCGGAGTTCGAAGGCACTCCGCTTGCCGACGGAGTGTCTTCCGGAGTGCATGAGAGCCAATCACGCCTGTGGGAGAACATTGTCGGTCGCAGCCGCCCCTTCTGGAGCTTCTTCTTCCCCAGGCTACAGGGAGTGTTTCCCGACCAGCTCAACGGTGTCTTGGTCGAGACTTTCTACCAGGCAATCAACCGTGTGGACAAGTCATTGATCAGGACAGAGGCGGACGAACTGACCTACAACCTGCACGTGATGATCCGCTTCGATCTCGAACTGGCCATGCTCGAAGGGAGCCTAGCCGTGCGCGACTTGCCCGAGGCCTGGCGAGAACGCTATCGCTCCGACATCGGAATTGTCCCTCCCGACAATCGGGATGGGGTACTCCAGGATGTTCATTGGTATGCAGGGAGGATCGGGGGAGCCTTCCAGGGCTATACCCTGGGAAACGTCCTTGGCGCGCAATTCTTCGAGGCCGCGCGGACGGCACACCCGGAGATCGAAAACGAGATCTCCTCGGGCTCATTTGAGACCTTGCATGGTTGGCTCCGGGAGCACGTTTACACCCACGGCCGGAAGTACACCACTCCTGAACTTGTGGAGATTGCGACCGGCAAACCTGTGTCATCTGAGCCTTATCTGCGCTATCTCCGACAGAAGTTCGGCGAGCTTTACCGGCTGTAGCCGGTTACGTCCGCCACCCTCCTGGCATTACTCGCCCGGCAAACGTCGCATTCGGCGGCCCTCCGCGATCCTCGCCGGACCGGGCCGGTGAGAGACGCCGTCGTCTGACAAACCTTCGTATGTCACCCTCGAGGACTTCCAATGCCTGACATACCAGATCCCGGTTCCGCACGAGCCATGATCCAGCAGTTGCTTCAACCTTGGCAACGCTCTATCCAGGATCCGGCAGAGGCGCAGCGGGAAGTTCTGCACGGCCTTCTTCAGAGTTATGCCAAGACGGACTATGGGGAAATCCACGGAGCCCATAACATTGATGGCGTCGAGGACTATCGTCAAGCCTTCCCGTCTTCGACTTATGACGACTACAAGCCTTTGGTTGATCGGGTGATGGCTGGTGAGATCGGAGTACTCTTGAGCGAGGAGCCGGTGGGCTGGGCGATCACGCGTGGCACGACGGCCGGGACCTCGAAGTTCATCCCGATGACCGCGACCGATCTGAAGATGCGTGTCAGCGCCGGGAGAGCGATGCTCAACTTCGTTGCCGAAACCGGACGGTATGATCTGTTCGCGGGTGTCAACCTGAACCTCAATTTCCCTTCTACGGTTGGAAGGATTCGAGTGGGCGATCGGGATCTGGAATACGGCTACAGCTCAGGCATCTACACGAAATTCGTCTCGGCCTCGACGCCCATTCGGTCCGTCCCGACCCAGGAGGCGATCGACGCCCTTGGGGGTGGCAAGACTTCGCAAGATTGGGAGCGCCGGTTCGAGTTCGCCTACCTACACTGCAAAGATCTGAATGTCACTCTGGTAGGAGGAGTCTGCCCAACTGCGATCGAGTTCGGTCGCTATCTGAAGAAAAAACACGGGGTGTATCCCAGGGATTTGTGGAAGACACAAATCATGACGCTCGGAAGCACGCCGGGCGTCAACACGAGGTTTCAGGCTTCCCTCAACGCCCTCTACGGTCCGGCGGCCATTCGGGAAATCTACGGTGCGACCGAGGGGATATTCGGCCAACAGCAGAACGCGCACAGGGCCTGGGTTCCCAACTACGACCAGTACCTCTTCGAAGTCCAAACGCGCTCCGGTCTGAAGATGCTGCACGAGATGCGCCCGGGTGAGATGGGCGGTCTCATCGTCTCGACTCCCATTCTCCCCCGCTACAGAATCAACGACTTGATCCTGGCGCTCCGGCCTCCGTACTTCCGGTGTATCGGCCGTGAACGATGGTGGACTCCATTGCACTATGTGTGGGACGAGCTGAGCACGATGAACCTGGGGCGCCTCTAGCCCGAACAAGGCTCCGGGAGCCTGCGTGAGACTAGCGCGAGCGAAAAGAGCTCCTGACCAGCATCGACAGCCCCAAGATGATCAGAAGGACAGCCCAGACCACTCCCCAGTTGGTCATATCCCCAAGTCCGAGGCCGATGAAGATGGCCGCCAGGATGATGCTGCCGGTGACCGGTCTACGGTATGCCGGGACGGCGATGCGTATGGCGACCTCCATGAGAATGATCACACCCGCGCCAAGGAGGACAAGGGACCACGCCCCCAGCCTCCCGCCCGCGACAGACTCGAACCCCAGGCCCCCGACCGCGAAGCGGCCTAGCAGACCCAGATTGCCGGCAAGAAAGACCAATCCGGCCCACACAAGAATGATCGGCCAGATCAAGGCTCCGAGAGGATCACGCCGCCTCTTCTCCTCCCATTCCTTCTCTTCGACCGCCTTCTCATCCCGCTTCTCCTCATGCTTCTCGACGGCTTTCTTATCTTGCTCATGATCAGGCATCGCTTCCTCCGCTGGAGGTCGTTCGGAGATGCGCTTGCACCGCCTCGCCTAGGGAGAGGGGCGAGAATCTCCATCCGGCCAGAAATCCAAGGTCGGCGCGACCCTCTTGACTATAATGTGACCCTTTTCACATGGCAAGTCTTGCCGCGGAACTCATCCAGGAGAAGGCTACCGAACCGCGATCGCGGCTGGCAGACCAGAGCCGGCCTGTCCGTGATCGGACCGCCGCAAGCTGGACGCTGGGGACTTCAGGGGAGGAAATTGAAGGGGTTGACCCGGCCGTAGATATCGCTGCGCATCTCGAAGTGCAGGTGCGGCCCGGTGCAGTTCCCGGTGCAGCCCATGCCCCCGATAAGCTGGCCCTGATAGGCAGGATCTCCACATCCGACTTTGGTGCTGCTCAAGTGGGCATAGAGGGTCTGCCAACCATTGCCATGGTCGAGCACGATGACGTACCCGTAGCCCCCATTGTGCCAGCCGGAATAGACCACAACGCCCGAGTCCGCGGCGTAAATCCCATTGCCCTCGCTCCCGCCAATGTCGATCGCTTCGTGGAGGCCTGGGATGTAGTCGTAGCCCGAGATCCACGTCGACGGAGTCGGCCACACGAAACTCCCCGCTCCGATCGGGCCGGTGTAGATCGAGCCGCACGCTCCCGGACCGAGAATGCTGGCGACGGCAGGGTTGGCGCGCGTGATGCGCGGCGAGCGCCAGTCAACGATGTCGCGCTTCCCATCGGGGATGACCAGAGTCATCCCCTCGTCGATCGACGGATCGGCCAGGTCGACCGCCGGATCGAGCCCATTCCCCAGCCAATCGATGATGTTCTCCGGGGAAACCTTGAAGGCCGCGGCAACGCTGTCTAATCGATCGCCGTCTTTCCAGTCGTATGATGCCCCATCCACCGGCAGGATGTTCAGCTCCTGCCCGGGCCGAAGGCTGTGGGGATCTCCATCGAGCAGGTCGAAGTTTCCCCAGAAGACGGTCTCGGGTTTGAGTCCGTACTTGTCGGCGATCCCGAACAACGTATCGCCCTGCTCAACCTGATACTGGATGATCTCGAAACGGGGCCGTGTGGGGATTTCCGTATGCCCGTTCGCCAGGCGCGGGATGCCCAGGCTCACCTCCGAGGATGCTTCTTCATAGGAAGGCAGATCCGCCAAGGACAGCGGGCCACCTGAGCCAGTGCCTGGGGTGGGCTTCGCGCCGTTTGAGGCTTGACCAGGTAGTCGCTGGCCTGCGCCCCATGCACCCAGGCTCACGGCGACCACGAGTGCCAGCGTGAGGCCGATCCTGGCCGCAGCCGAACCCTCAAGGAGGGACTTCAAGCTCTCCAATCGGGGACCGGTGTGAGTCCCGTTTTTTCCTTTGTCTTCAGACACGGCCAGCCAATGCGCGGGGGAAACATGCAGGTCGCGAGCGAGGCTTCTCCCGTCTGAGGCTTGCGCGGAGCGGTAAACGGGATGTGGTTCCTACGGCAGGAAGTTCCACGGATTAACCTTCCCGTACGCGTCGCTCATCATCTCGAAGTGCAGGTGCGGTCCGCTGCAGTTTCCGGTGCAGCCTATCAAACCCACGGTCGTCGACCCCTGGTAGACTCCTGCTCCACAGGATACACTGACCTGACTGAGGTGCGCGTACAACGTCTGCCAGCCGTTGCCGTGATCGACGACGACCACCAGCCCGTACCCCCAGTCGTTCCAGCCTGCGTAGACGACGACGCCGTTGTCGGACGCACTGATCGGATCCCCGGCACGGCCGGCAATGTCGATCCCCGGGTGCACGGAACTGTAGTCGAACCCGGAGAGGTAGTGGTTGCTCGCCGGCCAGACAAAAGATCCTGACCCGACGGGGCCGTCATACAGCGCACCGCAGGCCCCCGCACCCAGGATCTTGGCCACACCCGGGTTCGATCGGGTAATGCGGGGAGCGGACCACGTCACAAGCTGTCTTCGGCCGCCGGGGATGACAAGCGCCGTGCCCGCTAGTATCCCCGGCGTTGTCGGATCCGTGTCCGGACCGAGGTTGTTTCCCGGCCAGTTGATAATATCTTCGGCACTCACCCCAAAGAACTTGGCCACGCCGTTCAGACCATCACCTTCGTTCCACTTGTAGAGGGTCCCATCAACCGGAAGGATGTTGAGCGTCTGGCCCGGGCGGAGCGTGTGGGGATCGTCGAGGAGCACGTCGTAGTTTCCCCAGAGGACGGTCTCGGGTTTCAGCCCGTACTTCTCAGCAATCCCAAACAGGGTATCGCCTTCTTCGACATCGTATTCGGTAATCTCGATCCGCGGTCGATCAGGGACGATGGTGTGCAAATCGGCCCGACGGTCTATCCCCGGTTGACCTTCAACGCTTCGGCGGAACGGCGGGAGGGTCGGGGGCTCAAACCCCACCTGGCCCAGCGCGGAAGGCTCGGGGGTTTGAGGGCCCTCACCTGGCGCCTGGGCGGCCCCTGCCGGAAGAACATCCAGGCCCTGGCGTGAGGCGACCAGGCCCAGCACCAGCACTGCCACGAACGAGACGTGGACAGCGTAGCGCATCAGCGGCTCGCGCCGACCGTGGCGGGATGCCCTCTCCCATAGGCGAGCCAGGCTCATACGATTGGGGCGAGGCTTGCTCTCAGTCGATCGATCTTGCTCGTTGGGGGTAAGCATGTCCGGAGTGGAGACCAGCCTCCCAGGCGGGCGGGATCATATCAGCCGCCCAGGGTGCAGTCAAGATGCGCGCTTATGTTGACTGAAGAAGGGTGCCGGCGCGCCATGAGGACACTCTGGGGAAGGCGCTTACGAGTAGTCAGTCAAGGCAAGACGAACCACGGGTTGACAAAGCCGCCCTCGAAGCGCGTCTCGAAGTGCAGATGCGAGCCGGTCGAGTTTCCCGTAGACCCGATCGCCCCGATCGTGCTTCCTTGGAGGACGCTCTCTCCGCATCCGACACGAACCGCACTCAGGTGGCTATACACGGTTTGCCAACCGGTACCGTGATCGATCATGATCATATTGCCGTAGCCGACAGTGGACCACCCGGCAAAAACTACAACCCCGCCGTCGGCCGCCCACACCAGATCGCCCGTGGCACCGGCGATGTCGATCGCCAGATGGCCCGGCCAGTAGTCATTCCCGGAGACGGTGTCATGCGCGCTGGGCCAGATGAAACCCCCGGTGCCGACGGCCCCACCGGCATAGGCTTCGCCGCAGCCGCCTGGGCCATAGGCCGCTCCGACCCCGGCCTGCCCGCGGGCGATCGCCGGCACGAACCACTGGCGGAAGGGACGCTCCCCGCCAGGGATGATCAGCCAGGCTCCGGGGCGCACCTCACGCTCGAGGGGGTCGAGCGCATTTCCCGGCCAGTCTACGAGGTCTTCGACATCGACCCCAAAGGAGGCGGCCACGCTCTCCAGAGAATCGCCTTCCTTCCACTGGTAGTAGGTGCCATCGACGGGGAGGATGTTGAGCTCTTGTCCTGGACGCAGCAGATGGGGATCGTCATTCAAGACATCGAAATTCCCCCACAGAAGGGTTTCGGGCTCGAGGTTGAACGCATCGGCGATGCCGAAAACAGAATCACCTTGCTGGACCGTGTATCGGACAATCTCGAGACGCTGACGCCTCGGACGCTCGGTCAGCGGATCGATCTGTCGGGCGATGGATTCGTGGGCTGGATCGGGGGAGTAGCTGGGGAGTTGAGGGATCTCGGTCCCGCTGGGCGTCGGCCAAGGAGTCGCGCTTGGCCAGCCCAAGGTCTGAACCGGTGGCGCCCCGATCGCGTTGAGCCGGACGAACCAGACGGCTGCCGCCAGGGCGAGGATCGTTAACGCCGCGGGCAGGCCGGCAGGCCGGCCCGAGAGCAAGCCGGAGGGGCGCCTCACCCTAGATCTGGGTCTCCGTCAGGGTCTCGAGGAACTCGATGTTGTTGTCGCTGCGCGAGACCTGCTGGATGATCGCTTCCGTGGCTGCGGATGAGTCCATCCCGGCGCCGCTCGGGGGAGGCGTGGTCATGTGCTGGAACATCCGCCTCATTAGCCATACCCGAGGTGTGATGTCCGGTCCGAGCAGGATCTCCTCCCGACGGGTGGACGAGCGTTCGATATCGAAGGCCGGAAATACGCGACGCTCCTGAAGACGCCGCGAGAGGTGAAGCTCCATGTTTCCGGTGCCCTTGAATTCCTCGTAGACCACATCATCCATTCGGGAGCCGGTGTCGACCAGACAGGTGGCGATGATCGTCAGCGAGGCGCCATCCTCGATGTTGCGAGCAGCGCCAAAGAAACGCTTAGGAGGATAGAGCGCGGCCGGGTCGAGCCCGCCGGAGAGCGTCCTTCCCGAAGGGGTCACCATCAAGTTGTAGGCGCGCGAGAGCCGGGTGATCGAGTCCATCAGGATGACGACGTCCCGACCGCATTCAACCAGCCTCTTGGCGCGCTCAAGGGCCATCTCGGCCACGCGGACATGGCTCGTCACCGGCTCGTCGAATGTCGACGAGATGACTTCGGCGTCGACCGAACGGTCCATGTCGGTCACTTCCTCGGGCCGTTCGCCGATCAGGGCCACCATGAGATGGACCTCTGGGTATTTGGTCGAGATCGCATTGGCGATTTGTTTCAGGACGGTCGTCTTGCCCGCCTTGGGCGGCGAGACGATCAGGCCGCGCTGGCCCTTGCCGATAGGTGCGATCAAATTCAGCATTCGAGTGGAGAGTGTGAAGCGGTCGGTCTCGAGGTCGAAGCGCTCCTCGGGGAAGATCGGCGTAAGGTCCTCGAACTTCGGGCGGTTTTTGGCCTCCTCCGGGTCTAGACCGTTGATCGATTCCACGCGCAATAGCCCGTAGTATTTTTCGGAGTCCTTCGGCGGGCGGATCTGACCGATGACCATGTCGCCTGTCCGAAGGCCGAAGCGCCGGATCTGAGACTGGGAAACGTAGATATCGTTCGGACCGGGGAGGTAGTGTTCGGCGCGCAGGAAGCCCATGCCTTCATTCATCACATCCAAGACCCCCCCACGCAGCTCCAGGCCGCGCCGTTCCGCATCGGCTTGCATGATCCGCAAGATCAAGTCCTCTTTCTTCATGCGGGTCGCGCCGGGAACATCCAGGTCTTTTGACATGGCGCGCAAATCGGAAAGGGTCATGGCTTCCAACTGAGCGATGTTCATCGAGAGACTCCACGCGGGGGACGCAAGGGATGCGTGACGCGGTTCAATGCTTCAAGTGTGAATCACCCAACCGAACAGAAACCGTCAGGTGAGAGTGGACGACACAAGTGTCTGGTCTTCGCAGCGGGATGGGGAGGTTGCCAGAGGACAACCGACGCTCTGAATGTCGGGATTATAGCACGCTGAGCCAGGCCGCGCAAGTCAGACTGGGGTCCCATTCAACTCTCCCCAGACCTACTCGATCAGCGGGAGGCGCACAATTCGGCGGCCGCTATGAAATCGACCACAGGTGAGGCTCCCGCCGGCGGGAGATAGGCCTGACTGCAGCCGCGATCATCGAGCAAGGCCTGCCGTGGGCTTCCACCCCGGCTGTGGGCCAGGCATCCCCTGGTGCCGCGGGGTCTGTGGCTTGCGCGGACCGGGGACTCAACCGAGCCTGTCATAGCGGATCTGGCTCACCTCCATCAGCTTGTCCCAACGATGGGTGGCGATGATCTCACGCACGGTGCCGGTTCTAGCTCGCATCACCAGGCTGTGGGTTCGGGCGCCTCCACCGTAGTACTTCACTCCGTCGACCAATTCTCCGTCTGTGATCCCAGTCAATGCGAAGAACACATCGTCGCTTGCCACGAGATCATCGATCTCGAGGATCTTGTCCAGGTCGTAGCCCCGGGCGCGCGCTTCGGAGGCTTCCTTCTCGTCACGCGGGTGCAGCCGTCCCTGGATCTCCCCGCCCATGCACTTCATGGCGGAAGCGGCCAACACGGCTTCCGGGGTGCCCCCGATCCCCGCCAGGATGTCGATCCCCGATCCGGGTCTGGCGGTCATGATCGCCCCGGCGACATCTCCGTCGGTTATCAAACGGATCCGCGCCCCGGCCCGACGCACCTCTCCGATGAGGCCGACGTGGCGCGGCCGATCGAGGATGATCACCGTAAGATCGTCGACGTCGGCGCCCTTGGCTCGGGCGACTGACCGCAGGTTGTCCTGGATCGGTGCAGTGATGTCGACATGTCCCTTTGCCTCCGGTCCGACGGCTAACTTGTCCATGTAAACGATCGGTCCGGGGTCAAACATCGAGTGGCGCTCGGCGATGGCCACCGTCGAGATCGAGTTGGGAAGTCCCAGCGAAAGCAGGCGAGTGCCTTCGACGGGATCGACGGCGATGTCTACCTCCGGTCCGCCGGCTCCGAGTTCCTCACCGTTGTAGAGCATCGGCGCTTCGTCCTTCTCTCCCTCGCCGATGACCACTACCCCATCGATCTCGATCGAGTTGAGCACCAGCCGCATGGCATCTACGGCGGCCTGGTCTCCGCCCTCCTCGTCGCCGCGCCCCATCAATCTTCCGGCCGCCAGTACGGCCGCTTCAGTCACTCGGACCAGGTCGAGCGCCAAATTCCGAGAGGGCTTCTCCATCTTCCGCTCTCCCCTTCTCACTTATGACAAGGCAGTGTCAGACTACGAAGCCAGCACACCCGCCAAATAGAAGCCGAGGACACCCGCCCACAAGATCGAGTCGATTCGGTCAAGGGCCCCTCCGTGACCCGGGATGAGGTTGCCGGTGTCTTTGACACCGACTTCACGCTTGATCATGCTTATCCCGAGGTCGCCCAGTGGCGAGAGCCCTCCGATCGCCAAACCCAACACCAGGCCGTGCACCCCGTTCACGAGGGACTCAGGGCCGGCCCACAGATTCCACAGCAGGCCCAGGCCACCTCCCCCCAGCGCCCCACCCACGACACCCGCCAAGTAGCCTTCCCACGTCTTCTTCGGGCTCAATCGAGGTGACATTCGATGCCGGCCGATGGCACGTCCTACGAAATACGCGGCCGTGTCGGCCAGCCACGTCGTGGGGAGGGCCAACAGGACCCACCACTTGCCATCCGGCAACTGTCGCAGCGAGATCAGATATGCCGCCAGCCACCCGACGTAGACGGTGCCAGTCAGCGTTATGGCGAAATCTGTCCCCGATCGCTCGGCCCCGAGTTCGTAATCCACCAAGTGCCAGGTCATGCCGATCAGACACAGCCCGGCCAGCAATGTCGGGGTGGAGTCAAAACCCGAAAGATGCCTGGCGGCAAGGAGCACCAACACTCCTGCGACCATCAGCGGCACGGCCGGCCTCAGCCTCTGGCCGCGGTAGAGCATGCCGAACTCGGCGACGGCAAAGCAGGCGACGAGCGCCACGGTCAGGGCGAAAGGCCAGCCCCCGACCGTGATCACCCAGAAGACCGGCGGAAGAACAAGCAGCGCAACAATTACCCGGTCACGCAGCATACGTCTTGGGACTCACGCTTAAATGGATTGGTATGTGTCGTTGCGGAGAGACGGCTCCGGCAACGCCCTCGTTTTCGGCTAGCGATGCCCAACCGGAGCGCGCACTCGACCGAACCGCCGCTCCCGCCGCGCGTACTCGGTCAACGCCTGCAGGAGCTCTTGGCGGCCGAAATCGGGCCAGTATGTCTGAGGGAAGTACCATTCGGAATAGGCGGTTTGCCAGATCAGGAAATTACTCGTTCGCATCTCACCCGATGTGCGAATGACAAGGTCGGGGTCGGGACAATCGGACGTATAAAGGTAGCGATGGATCAAACTCTCGTCGACCTGAGACGGCTGGATTCCGTCGGCGATCAGCTGCCGAATCGCCCTGACGATTTCGTCACGCCCGCCGTAGTTCCAGGCTATGTTGAGCACAAGCTTCTGGTTATGGTGGGTCAGATCGATCGCCTGGCGAACCTTGTCCTGTAGCGAAGGGCCAAGTCCTTCCAATTGGCCGAGGTGCCTGAGCTGGACTCCGTTTTCATGGAGTTCGTAGAGCTGCTGATCGATGACGTCTTCGAGGATGTTGATCAGGCCGCGGACTTCATCCGGCGGGCGCTCCCAGTTTTCGGTCGAGAAAGCGTAGATGGTCAGGTACTTGACGCCGAATTCGACACAGGCCTCCAAGACGCGCCGCAGGTTGTCCACCCCGGCACGGTGACCTGCTAGACGTGGCAGGCCCCGGGCGCGCGCCCAACGACCGTTCCCGTCCATGATGATCGCTACATGGGCCGGTATCTTGTCCGGGATTCTATCGTCCCCAGGCTTCCCTTTCATACAAACCACCGGCTCCCGTCAACCCATCCCGCTCAGGTTGCACCCCGTCCAGGCGTCAAACCGCTAGACCTCGAGGACCTCGGCCTCCTTCCGCTGGCCGGTCTCGTTGATCGATTCAATGTGGCGATCGGTGGTCTTCTGAAGCTCAGCTTCGCCGCGCTTGAGTTCGTCCTCGGAGATATCCTTGTCGCGTTCGAATTCCCGCAGCGTGTTCTGGATGTCCCGGCGGACATTGCGCACGGCCACCCGGGCATCTTCACAACGGCTTCGCACCAGACGGACCAACTCGAGCCGACGTTCCTCCGTCAGGGCCGGGATATTGAGACGGATGATCTTGCCGTCGTTGTTCGGGGTGAGCCCCAGATCAGAAGCTTGAATCGTACGGGCGATTTCCTTCAGCGTTGACGCGTCGAACGGGCGTATTGTCAGCAGACGGGGCTCAGGCGCCGAGATCGTCGCCAGCTGCATCAAGGGCGTCGGGGTGCCGTAGTAGTCGACCGCAAGACGCTCTACCAGCGCCGGTGACGCGCGACCCGTACGAATGGATGCCAGGTCTTCCTCGAGCGACCGCACGGCCCCCTTCATGCGTGATTCAGCCTCGGCGAGCGCTTCGTTGACCATGCGGAGGCTCCTCAGGCAGAAGTGGACTTGGTCCAACCCCCATATAAGGATAGCGCAAAACCGGGAAAATGCGTAGCCGCCGCCCCACGCACGGCTGAGGGGTCTAACCGCTGATCCTTGTTCCCACCTGTCGTCCCAACACGGCGTTCACCAGGCCGTTCTCGATCCACATGTCAAGTACCACAATCGGGAGATTGTTGTCCATGCACAGCGAGATGGCCGTGCTGTCCATCACTTGCAGGCGCCGATTGAGCGCGTCGATGTAGCTTAACCTGTCGAATCGCCGGGCCTTGGGGTTAACCTGGGGATCCGACTCGTAGACACCATCGACCTTGGTCGCTTTGATGACGATATCGGCGTTGATCTCCATCGCCCGCAATGCAGCAGCCGTATCGGTGGAGAAGTACGGGTTCCCCGTCCCGCCCCCCAGAATAACGACGCGCCCCTTCTCGAGGTGGCGGATCGCACGCCGGCGGATGTAAGGCTCAGCCACGGCTCGCATTTCAATGGCCGACATGACTCGGGTCACGATGCCGGTACGCTCCAGGGCGTCCATCAGGGCCATCGAGTTCATGATCGTCCCCAGCATGCCCATGTAGTCGGCCGTGGCCCGCTCCATCCCGCGAGCCATCCCTTCCCGCCCCCGCCACAGGTTGCCGGCGCCGATGACGATCGCCACCTGGACGCCGAGATCCATGACCCGTTTGACGTTGCCCGTCACCGCCTCGGCGCGCAGTGGGTCGATGCCGAAGCCCTCCGGGCCGGCCAGGGCCTCACCTCCCAGCTTGAGCAGAATGCGACGGTAGGCGGGTTGGTCTCCGGCGAGCTCCGCGTGCATGCTGCTTTCCCTCCCATGAAGCCAATCGGGCCAACCCAGATGGTCGGCCCGACTCACTCAATCCATTTCTTCTCCGACGCTCCAACGCTCAAATCGCCGGACGCCGATGTTCTCGCCGGTCTTGGCGATCATCTCCTGCAAGACTTCTGAGACCGTTCGGTCTTCGTCCCGGATATAGCCCTGGTCGAGCAGGCAGTTTTCCGCGAAGTACTTCTCCAGGCGTCCTTCGACGATGCGCTCGATGATCGCTTCCGGCTTGCCTTCTTCGGCTGCCTGCTTCTGAGCGGATCGGCGTTCTTCGTCAATCACCCCTTCTGGCACGTCGTCTCGCCGGATCCACCGAGGTGAGGTGGCGGCGATTTGCAGGGCGATCTCATGGGCGAAGGTGCGGAATTCCATGGTGCGGGCGACAAAATCCGTCTCGCAGTTGACCTCGACCATCACCCCCACTCGACCTTCGCCGTGGCTATACAGGTCGAGGACACCATTGTGCGTTTCGCGGTCGGCGCGTTTGGCTGCGGCGGCCAGACCCTTTTCCTGGAGCAGAGCAGTCGCAGCTTCGAGATTCCCCTGAGTCGCTTCGAGGGCAGTCCGGCAGTCAAGGATGCCGGCTCCTGTCGCCTCACGCAGCTCCTTGATCATGGAAGCCGGGATGCTCATTCCACTTCCTCGTCGTCGAGATCGACGTCGGGCACCACCTCTTCGTCGGCCGTCTCAACCACGCCTGCGATGTCGACCTCCGGTTCATCTGAATCGACCACAACCGGGGCAACCCGGCCTTCTTCGCCGAAGGCCCCGCTTTGAAGCTTGGCCAGCGTCGCCTCGCCCAGCAATTCCTCATCACTCAGATCGAGGCCGGCGGCCACCTGGCGTTCCGCCCCAGGTTCGACCTCTTCCTCGACTTCTTCCTTGCGCAGCGCTTTGCCCTCCAGGACGGCATCGGCGATCTTCGCTGTCAGTAGCTTGATCGCCCGAATGGCATCATCGTTGGAGGGGATGACGTAGTCGACGCCCCGAGGATCACAGTTGGTGTCAACCAGAGCAATCACGCCGATACCGAGGAGATTGGCCTCGTGAATGGCGGTCTCCTCTCGCTTGACGTCGACGACGAACAGCAGCCCCGGAAGCGCGCGCATGCTGCGGATCCCGCCCAGACGTTCTTGGAGTCGCTCAATCTTGCGTTCCTGGATGAGCGATTCCTTCTTCGTCAGATGTTCGCTCTGACCGCCCTCCCGGCGTTTCTCCAGCAGATCTAGCTCGTCGATCCGGCTACGAATCGTCCGCCAGTTGGTCAGTGTCCCGCCGAGCCAGCGCGAATTGACGTACGGCATCCCACACCGGGCCGCCTCGGTTTGGATCGTCTCCTGAGCCTGGCGCTTCGTTCCGACGAAGAGCAAGGTCCCACCGGAGGCGACCTGATCCCGGATCAGGGCGTAGCCCGTCTCGAGTGACTCGAGCGTTTGTTGGAGGTCAATGATGTGGATCCCGTTGCGTTCGGTGAAGATGAACGGCTTCATGCGGGGGTTCCACTTGCGGGTACGATGCCCAAAGTGGACGCCGGTTTCGAGAAGAGCCTTCATGCTGATGACAGCCATCGTCGTGAACCCTCCTGTGCGTTTTTGCCTCCGCCTTCCTCATCCCTGCCTGGAACCGGGCGTGGACCCGGCACGCCCAGGCAAGTCCGAAGGCGTGAGAGATTTCCCCTATTACGGGGATGGCCCTGTTTGGGCACGATTCTCCCGCCAGGCCACGCATCTCTGGCGGGAGTCCCAACAGTATAACATGCCGGTATGGCCTCGTCAAAGGTCTCCCCAAGTTCGCCATGAGAGACAGGGGGCATTCGGGGCAGCCCAGGGCTGCTGAGTGCTGAAGGATCTCGGCCCGGGCTTCGGAATCCCGGTGTCAAGAACTGCGCAGGTCAGCCTCAGCCCGCTTGGCTTCGACCCGCTTCATGAATCGGTCTACGTCGATCACCGCCCGCCGGTGTTCGGCTTCCCCGATCAGCTCATGCTTGTCCCACACTTGGGCTTTGAAGACGATCACCGGGGGCTCGACCGACACCACCTCCGCCCGCACCCTGACGGTTCCACCGACCGGCGTCGGCGCGAGATGGCGGATCTGGATGGCCACACCAACTGTCGATTGTCCTGTAGGGAGCCGTGCCTGGACCATCTCCTGACACGTTCGCTCGACCAGAGCCACCATCGCCGGGGTAGCGTACACGCGCAGGGTCCCGCTGCCGAAGTGCGAAGCGCTGAGGGCCGTGGTTACCTCCTGGCTGGCCTCGCTTACCAGCCCCGGCTCGATCCCCAGCGGGATCACGTCGGCGCAACCCCGGCGGTCTGAGGGCCGAATGAGTCTTCGGCCTGCAGAGCGACGGCTACCGCCACGGCATGTTCATGGGTGTGACTCAGACTGACCGCCCAGGAGACCAAGCCAAGCCATTCCGCCCGTTGCTGAGCACGGCCATGCAGGCGCAGCACCGGTCGACGCTGCGGTCCGTTGATGATCTCAATCTCACGCCAGCCCACGTCACCGATACCCGTGCCCAGGGCTTTGGCCACGGCCTCCTTGGCAGCAAAACGTGCCGCCAGGGCGGGCGTGCGCCCACCCGAGTCGATCAGTTCCTGGGGGGTAAAGAAGCGATTGAAGAAACGCGCCCCATGTCGGAGAATGGCCCGGTCGATGCGATCGATTTCAATGATATCGACTCCGGAGCGAACCATCCTAGGCGGGTGCTCCTTCAGGGCCGGCGATGGCGATCGCCAGCCGATCAGGGTCGATGAAGCGGCGAGCGGCTTCGAGGATCTCTTCGCGGGTGATCCCGGCGATCAACCCGGGATACTGCTGGTAGTAATCCAGCCCGAGGCCGTAGCGCTCGATGTTCACCAGCGCGCCGGCAACACCCTCATTCGACTCGAGTTGCAGCGGCAGCCGCCCGATGAAGTTCGCCTGATTGTCGCCCAGCTCCTCCGGTGTCACAGGCTCATCCACAAACCGTTTGAGCTCCAACAACGTTAGATCGATCGCCTGCTCGGCGTTGGCCGGATTAACCCCGGCGATCACCTGCCACGGGCCCGGCCCGGGTCCGCCGGCCAGCGAACTGTACGCGTAGTAAGCCAGACCTGCGTCTTCGCGTACGGCATCTCCGATCCGGCCGAATAACCCGAAGCGGCCCAGGATGTTGTTGCCGAGGGCCGCCGGAAGAAAGGCCGGATCGAAGCGACTTGGACCGGGAGTCCCCAGGACGATATCGGACTGGCTCTTGCCGTCAAGCCGGACCCGACCCCGGATGGTCTCGGCCGGGGGTGCCATCGACGGGATTTCCGGGCGTGGCGTTCGCGGTCCGCCGCTCCAGCTCCCCAGGTGGCTTTCGACGGCATGGATTGCCGCTTCCGCATCCACAGCTCCGACCACAGCCACAACCGTCCCTCGAGGGCCATAATATCGGCGATGGAATGCACGCAGCCCGCCGGCCTTCAGCTGTCCGACGGTCTCGCGATAGCCGTCCGATGGGAAGCGATACGGGTGCCCGGCGTAAGCAAGTTCGTCGAAGGTCAATTGCGCGATGGATCCGGTGTCCTGGTCCCGCATCGTCAGCGCGGTGAGCTTCTCAGACCGCAGCCGATCGACCTGGTCCTTTGGAAATGACGGATAGCGGAGCACATCCTCCAGGATCGACAGCAGGACATTCAGGTCTTCCGCCAGGGCTTTTCCCCTGAAGGACGTCGACGAGGTGCCCGCCCCAAACCCCAGGCTGGCTCCGATGGACTCAATCGATTCATAGATCTGATCGAACGATCGGCTTGGGGTGCCGCGCATCAGCGCCGAAGCGGTGATGTCCGCCAGACCCGCCTGGCCGACCGGGTCGTCGATCGCCCCGGCACGCAGGAACCCGGAGATGACCACCGAGGGGCTGGAGAAGTTCTGGCGGGCGAGGACCACCAGGCCGTTCTTGAGCGCCCGTCGGCGGATCGTCTCGGGTCCGGGAAAGGAGCGAACGTCCAACGACGGCAACCCAGGTTTGACTTTAGCCACGCTGTGCCCCGTTCTTCGGCCGGTAGATCCCGACGACGCGGTTCGAGGCGACCAGGTACTTCTGCGCGATGCTGAGAACGTCGACGGCCGTGACCGCCGACAGCCGATCCAGGTACGTTTCGAACCACGCATAGTCGGCGAACATCTCGCTGTAGCCCATCCAGAACGCCTGGTTGGTGATGCTCTCGCTCCCGTAAGCGAACAACGCCCGCGCCTGCTTGATGGCTTTCTCCACTTCGTCTACAGTCAAGGCCTCGTTCACGACTCGATCGAGTTCCCAGTCCAGCACGGCCAGGGCTTCTTCGGCCGTTCGGTCCGGCCTGACGGTGATTTCGATCGAGTACAGGTGAGGGTCGATCGTCGCTGAGAGCTGCCCTTGCACCGAGGCGGCGATATCTCCAGCGACCAGTGACCGGTAAAGACGGGAGGTCTTGTTGGGAATACCTGACCCGAACATGTTCAGATTCGAGGCCCCTGCCAGTACGCTGTCCAGCACTGCCAGAGCGAAGAAGTCGGGGTCATTCGCCTTCGGGGCGTGATAGGCAACCTCCAGATGGGTCGTCTCTTCCACGCCTTCGACGGTTACGCGCTTCTCGCCGCGCTGGGCAGGTTCGGGGCGCACTTGCGGCTCGGGTCGCTCTACTCCGGGGATGTCCTTGAAGAGCGCTCGAATGTTCTCCAGCATCGGCCGGGTGCGGAAATCTCCGGCGACCGCCAGCACGGCATTTGCCGGCGTGTAGAAACGCCGGTAGTGCTGATACAGGTCTTCACGCGTCATCCGTTCCAAGTCCGCCATGTCGCCGATGACTTCATGGTGGTATGGATGGACGCGAAACGCCGCCGCCTGGATCTCTTCGGCCAAACGAAACGTCGGCTCGTTCTCGTGCCCCTGCCTTTCCGAGATGATCACGGTCCGCTCCGAGTCAACCTCGGCTTCCTCAAACAGGCTGCTCATCATTCGATCGGCTTCAAGCCTGAGGCCCAAATCGATCTTGTCGGCGGGCATCGTCTCGAAATACGCCGTCCAATCGACCCACGTCATGGCGTTCCAGATTCCACCGTCGCGCGAAATGGCCCGGTCGAGAACGCCGGCAGGGAAGTCCGGGGTGCCTTTGAATTGCATGTGTTCGACCCAGTGGGAGACGCCGGTCGTTCCCTGCCTTTCGTTGCGCGAACCGACGCGATACCAGATCCAGCTGCTGATCAAGGGCGCGGTGTGGATCTCCTTCAGCCGCACCTCAAGTCCGTTGCGCAGCCGGGTCTTGGTGATGGAGCCGCCGTTTTGGCTCATGAGCTCTGCCTTCTCGCGGCGCGCTCCGCCTCGGCCTGTTCAACGGGTTTGCCATCGGCGCCATAGCCGCGCCCCATCCCTCGATATCGGAATCCAAGCCGTTTCATCTCGGCCGGATCGTAGATGTTCCGGCCATCTACGACGACCGGGCTTCGCATGGCGTTCTGAAGCCGCATGAGATCGAGTTGCTTGAACTCATTCCACTCCGTGCAGATGACGACCGCATCACATCCCGTGGCCATGGAATACGGATCCTCGGCCATCTCGAGTTCGGGCATCAGTCCGGCGGCGCGCTCCATGCAAACCGGGTCGTAGGCCCGTACTCTGGCCCCAGCATCGACCAGCCATCGCCCGATGTCGAGGGCCGGCGCCTCACGCAAATCATCCGTGTTGGGTTTGAAGGCCAACCCGAGGATACCCACCGTTTTGCCCGAGAGTTCACCGACGAGTTCTATGAGCTTCTCCACCAGCTGACGCCGGCGGTCGCTGTTGATGTCCATCACTGCCTGGAGCAGTTGCGGGTGACGTCCCTGGTCGGCCGCCATGTAGGCTAACGCCTTGACGTCCTTCGGAAAACACGATCCTCCGTACCCTAACCCGGCTTCCAGGAAATGTTGCCCGATCCGAGGGTCATAGCCCATCCCGGTGGCGACTTCCTTGATGTCGGCTCCAAGCGCTTCACAGATGTTGGCGATTTCGTTGATGAAGGAGATCTTGGTGGCCAGAAAGGCGTTCGAGGCGTACTTGATCATTTCGGCCGTTCGCAGGTCGGTGATCACAATCCGCGAGCGCAAGGCCAGGTGGAGCTGGGCCACCTTCTCGGCCGCCTCCGGATCGAGCGAGCCGACAACGGTCCGGGCCGGGTTCATGAAATCGACGATCGCCGATCCCTCACGCAGAAACTCGGGGCAAGAGACGACGGAGAACGGGATCGGCTTGGGTTGGCGTGCCCGCACGATGTCGGCCACCCAGTCCCCGGTGCCAACCGGGACGGTGGACTTGTTCACGATGATCAAGGGCGTGGTCATAACGTCGGCGATCGCTTCGGCGGCCTCCCGGACATGCTTCAGGTCCGCTTCGCCGTCAACGCCGGAAGGCGTTCCGACGGCGATGAAGGCGAACTCAGCCTGGTGGATCGCCTCGGCGTAGGAGGAGGTGAAACTCAGGCGTCCAGCATCGACATTGCGCGCGACCAACTCCTCCAGTCCAGGTTCGTAGATCGGCATTTCGCCGCGCTTCAGACCGGCTATCCGCTCATCGTCGATGTCGAGTGCAACGACTTTGTTCCCTAAATCCGCAAAACCCGCCCCAGTCACAAGGCCGACATAACCCACCCCGACGACTGCAATATCCTTCACGTCGCCTCTCCTTGGCTCACTTGGTTGGCGGAGTCTCGCATGCGGGGGCCTTCTCGATGGGCAACGGGCGACCCCTGCCGGCGCCTGTGCTTCATGACGCTCAACTGGAATCGCACGCCACCCGAGAGGACTGCCGGGAAATCATACCATGGCCTGCACTAGTCAGGACACCGCCTGGGGGCCTCCGGCGGTCCAGACAGTCTCGGGCATCACAAACCCCGTATATGGCCCTGGCAGGCCCGGCATCGTGGTCCTGAAGTGGTCCAATTCGGGCTGAATCTCCCCCTTGGGTAGGATCATCATCCATGGCCGGTCGTTCGTCGAAGGTCATACCCCCCGGGTGACAGTACTCACTTGTCGCTCATCATGGGGCTAGCGTAGACTCGAACTGAAGTCGATAACTCCTATCGTGAAGGGTGGAGTATTAGCCCGCTGAGGAGGAGAGGATGCAGATCACACGGCAGGCAGACTACGCCGTCCGGGCGGTGCTCTACCTAGCCCGGATGGTAGACGGGAGCCGAGCACCGACAAGCCAGATCGCCCAGGAACAGCGAATCCCGCCTTCCTTCTTGGCGAAGATCATCTCCCAGCTGTCCGTTGCCGGGATGGTCCAGACTTCGCGAGGAGCTCGGGGGGGCGTGACCTTGGCCCGTGAGCCGGAGAAGATCACGCTGCTGGATGTGGTTGAGGCGATCGATGGCCCGATCCTGCTAAACGAGTGCGTCGGCGATCCATCGAGTTGCACCTTTGGCGACGATTGTCCGGTCCACTCGGTCTGGTGCGAGGCTCAGGCCCAGCTTGTCAGGCAGCTCGCCGGCACCAGTTTTGCCTCACTCGGCAAGGCCACGAACGGATCCGGCGCTTCGGTGCCGGTCGCACTCTAGGCCTTCCAGGGACCTGCGACTATTTCGACCCCGCCGGCCGCAAGGCACGGCGGGGTTGCCGTTTCTCCAACTTTCTGGCAAAGTAGACCCCTAGATGGTGATGTCGCAATGAACCGCGGCCTGGCCGTCCCGCGTGGATGGGTCTTCGTTCTGAGGACCGGCGAATACGTCATTGACTGGGGAGATGGTCGCGTCCAGGATCTTCTCTCCGGGGAGTTCCAGAAATTCACCGAAAGTCAATATGGCCGCGCGATCAGCGACTCCGATCTGGCCAGCCTGAAAAACAACGGTAGAGTCGAGAGCTACGACTCGACCACTGTGTACCTGCGCCCTCTTCCCGAACCTCCCTTACGCACAATCGAGTAAGCCAGTCACTCCCGGGGGGAGGTCCGAGCGCTTTCGCGGGCAGGGCCGAGCCTGGGCTCGGTCCTCGCCCAACGGGATTCGGCTTTCCATCGTGGCCGATACAGGGCAATGATGAGGAGGAGCCGTGGAAGTCAGACAAGCACTCGGTACTCACCGCGCAGTCCGCGAGTTTGCGGCGAAACCCCTCCCGGATGACGCTGTCCGTTTCATCCTCGATGCCGGGCGCAGAGCGCAATCGGCCAAGAACACCCAGCCCTGGGAGTTCATCGTGATCCGGGATCGAGAGACACTGAGGCGGCTCTCACATACCGGTACGTACGCCGGTCACCTTTCCGGCGCCGCCCTCGGCGTGGCGATCCTGACGCTGGATCCTTCCCGCCGCTGGTCGATCTTGTTCGACGCCGGTCAGGCCGCGGCCCAGATGCAAATCGCCGCCTGGTCGATCGGAATCGGCTCGTGCCCGGCGACGATCTACCAACCCGAGGAAGCCCGCCAGGTCCTGGGGTTCCCGCAGGATCTGGCGCTCAACGTCATCCTTTCGTTCGGCTTCCCCACCGATCCGTCGGTTATCACCGACACTCTTCGACGCGGTGGACGGCGCCCCTTCGAAGAGACCGTCCATCTGGAACACTGGTGATCCATGCCGCCTCGAGAAGACTGCGTGCTACGGTCGATTCTCAGCCGTTGAGTCCCTTTCTCGGGTTTGGGCGGCCGCCTCGGTGGGCACTGGTTACACTGCCGGGAGGCTCATATGAATCCACCACGCACCGTTCGCGCACCCCGCGGGAGTCAACTCACATGTAAGTCTTGGCTGGCCGAGGCCGCCTTCCGGATGATCCAGAACAACCTCGACCCCGAGGTCGCCGAGCGTCCGGAGGACCTCGTCGTATACGGAGGACGCGGCCAGGCCGCCCGGGATTGGGCCTGCTTCGACGCCATCCTCGAGGCCCTGCGGGCCCTCGAGGACGATGAGACTTTGCTTGTGCAATCCGGCAAACCGGTGGCCGTCTTTCGAACCCACCCCGACGCACCTCGAGTCTTGATCGCCAACTCCAACCTTGTTCCACATTGGGCCACTCAGTCTCACTTCGATGAACTGGCAGCCAAAGGCCTGATGATGTACGGCCAGATGACAGCCGGGTCATGGATCTACATCGGGACTCAAGGCATCCTTCAGGGTACTTACGAGACGCTCGGCTCGCTAGCCCGTCTCCGAGGCTGGCCCTCACTCAAGGGGCGTTTGGTCCTTACAGCCGGCCTGGGAGGGATGGGCGGGGCACAACCCCTGGCGGTCACCATGAATGAGGGCGTCGGGATCATCGCCGAGGTCGATCCGGCACGCGCTCGTCGCCGACTCGAGACTGGGTACGTGGACATGGTGGTTGATGATGTCGAAGAGGCCATGACACTGGTTGAGGATGCCCTGAAGGACGGGAGGCCACTGTCCGTGGGACTGATCGGCAACGCCGGGGATGTCTACGCCGAGCTTGCCGCGCACGACGTGGTCCCCGATGTCGTGACAGACCAGACCCCCGCCCACGACATCATGATGTACGTCCCCCAGGGGGTTTCGGTCGATCAGGCTGCGGTCTTGCGGCGCGAGGACCCTCAGGCCTACGCGCAGAGATCGATGGAGTCGATGGCCCGGCATGTCGAGGCCATGTTGACCTTCCGCCAGCGCGGCGCGGAAGTGTTCGATTATGGGAATAACTTGCGCCAGCGCGCCTTCGACGCCGGCGTGCAACAGGCCTTCGAGTTCCCCGGTTTCGTGCCGGCCTACATCCGCCCGCTCTTCTGTGTGGGTAAAGGACCGTTCCGCTGGGTGGCGCTGTCCGGAGAGGCCGAAGACATCTACCGCACGGACCAGGCCGTAATGGAGCTCTTCCCGGAAGATGAACACCTTCGGCGTTGGCTCAAGCTCGCCCGCCGCCACGTGCAGTTTCAAGGATTGCCGGCACGCATTTGCTGGCTCGGCTATGGTGAGCGCGCTCGTGCCGGATTGGCGTTCAATCGAATGGTTGCCAGCGGGGAGCTTATGGCGCCGATCGTGATCGGCCGAGACCATCTAGACGCCGGCTCGGTGGCCTCACCCAATCGTGAAACCGAAGGGATGTTGGACGGTACGGACGCAGTAAGCGACTGGCCGATACTCAACGCCATGCTCAACGCTGTTGGCGGAGCCACGTGGGTGTCCTTCCACCACGGAGGCGGCGTGGGAATTGGTTACAGCCAGCATGCCGGGCAGGTGATCGTGGCCGATGGCACACCTGAAGCTGCCCGCCGTCTGGAACGAGTGCTCACCACCGATCCCGGGCTGGGGGTAGTGCGGCATGCGGATGCCGGTTACCCCGAAGCCATCGCCGCCGCACGACGCCACTCGATCCGGATGCCGATGCTCACATAGAACATGCTCCAAGCAGCAAGCTTCAAGCTCCAAGCCAGGGCCAGCTCCGAGGACATTGAATCCGATCCGTAGGCTCGAATCTGTGATTTGAGCTTGAAGCCCTTGTCTTGTGTCTTGTGTCTTGTGTCTTGTGTCTTGTGTCTTGTGTCTTGTGTCTTGTGTCCTGTGTCTTGCGTCTTATCTCCTCCAGCTCCCTCCGCCGGTGTAGAATCCGCCGATCATGTCCCCTCGACGCTCAAGCGGAATGCTTCTGACCGCATCGCTGGTGCTGATCGCCCTGCTGGTCGCCTTCGGCCCGCCCGAGCGTGTCCTGGGTGTGCACGTGCGCGTGGTCTACCTGCATGGCGCATGGGTCTGGACTGCCCTGGTCGGATTCGCCGCGGCCGCGACCACCGGCGCGGCCGGCCTCGTCCTTCGCCGAAGGCCCCTTCAATCGTGGTCGGAATCCCTGGGCCGGTCGGCGACCTTCTTTTGGGTCACCTATTTGCCTATCAGCCTGATCGCGATGCAATCGAACTGGAACGGCCTGTTCCTGGCAGAGCCCCGTTGGCGGCTCGGACTCAACTTCGCCGTGGCCGCAGTTCTCCTCCAGGTCGGCTTGGCCGTCCTGGCGCGGTCGGCCTGGGCGAGCGGCATGAACATCGCGTTCCTCGTGGCTCTTGTTTGGTCATTGGCGAATGCCCAGCAGGTGATGCACCCCTCGTCGCCGATCTTCAGCTCGCCTTCCCTGGTGATTCAAGGCTACTTCGTCGTCCTTCTTCTGTCATGCCTGCTTGCCGGGTGGCAGGCAACCCGCTGGCTGCATCCCTCATCCTCCTGACACATGCCATCTCTGCAGCCCCCCGCCGCACGAATGCGCTTCCAGCTTGGGGCTTTCACCTTCACCCGGACGGTTCTCAACACCGCCTTCCGAATGGTTTACCCGTTTCTGCCGGTGTTCGCCCGCGGCCTGGGTGTCGACCTCCCCACCATCGCTCTCGCTGTCACCGCCCGGTCGAGTGTCGGCTTGGCGAGCCCGATCCTCGGATCGATCGCCGATGCTCGCGGCCGCAAGGCGACTATGCTCCTGGGTCTCGTGCTCTTCTCCGTCGGCGCTTCACTGGTAGCCATATGGCCACTCTTTCCAGTCCTGGTAGTAAGCATGGTGCTGGCCACGCTGGGAAAAGTGCTCTTCGATCCGACAATGCAGGCCTACCTCGGAGAGCACATACACTATTCTCGGCGCGGTCTGGCGATCGCCGTGACCGAGTTCGGCTGGTCCGGCGCGTTCTTGCTTGGGGTCCCGCTCGCAGGCTGGGCTATCGCCGCCCGCGGATGGACGGCACCGTTCCCGTGGCTGGCCGCGCTCGGGTTGGGAGCTGCAGGACTACTGTGGGCGGTACTGCCGGCGGACGAGCACCCTCGTCGACCAAGTTCTTCGTGGGCGGGCGGACTGAACTTGATCCTTCGCAACCGTTCGGCCATGGCAGGATTGACTTTCGGGATCCTCGTTAGCCTGGCCAACGAGGTCGTGAACATCGTGTTTGGCGCATGGCTCGAGGGCGCATTCGGGTTAAAGGTACTGGCGCTGGGCGCCGCCTCCGCCGTGATCGGGGTAGCCGAATTGAGCGGCGAGGGCTTCGTCGCCGGTTTTGCCGACCGCCTGGGGAAGCGCAGGGCGGTCGCTTTGGGCACAGGGCTCAACGCGATTGCCTGTGTCGCCTTGCCTCACCTGGACGCCAACATCTTCACCGCCTTGGTGGGACTGTTTGGCTTCTTTATCACGTTTGAGTTCACTCTTGTAAGCGCCATACCGTTGATGACGGAACTCGCCCCGGGTGCGCGCGGCACGCTCATGGGAAGCAACATCGCGGGCCAGTCCGCCGGCCGGGCGCTCGGCGCCCTCGTTGGCCCGGCCCTATTCGGGGCTGGACTTCTCGCCAACTCGACCGTAGCCGCCGGCCTGGACATCCTGGCGCTCTTCGTCCTCTTGCGGTTTGTGAGAGAGTGACGCCAAGCCTGAGGCGGAGGACATCAGGGGGATCACTCTCAATTGCTCGGACGGCCAAGGGGGAACCGCCCTGCACGGTACCCATGGTGTGTTTGTCGGTCTCGGCCCGTTTTGCGTATGACGGAGTAATCGGCATGAAGGAAGGATGAGGACCATGGACAGCCGGAAGACGGTTTCGCCCGCTCGCTCGACGGTCTCTCTTTCGGGTGAGGCAAGACAAACCATCGACATGCTCATTCACTCGTCCGCTCAGCTTCTCACCCTTGCTGGCGGGCCACAGCGCGGAAATACACTGGGCAATCTGGGGCTCCTCCCCGGCGGCGCCGTCGCCATTCACATGGGCAAGATTGTCGAGACTGGCCCCTCGACAGAGCTTCTGACTCGGTATACGGCAGCGGTGCAGATCGACGCTTCGGGGCGAGTAGTCATGCCGGGCTTCGTCGATCCACACACCCACTTCGTGTGGGTGGGAGATCGGGCTCAAGAGTTCGAACGTCGCCTGGCTGGCGCGAGCTATTTGGAGATCCTGGCCGCAGGCGGCGGCATCATGTCGACGGTCCGTCAGACGCGAGCTGCGGGAACGCCGATGATCGTCGACGAAAGTCGGCCACGCATGCTCCGCATGCTCCGCCACGGAACGACGACGGCCGAAGTCAAGACGGGGTATGGCCTTGAGCTCGACACCGAGCTCCGCATGCTGGAAGCCATCCTGATCCTGGCCGAGGATGAGGGCCCGACACTCGTCCCAACCTTCTTGGGGGCGCATGCCGTGCCGGCCGAGTTCTCCGGCCGGTCTGATGCTTACACGGATCTCGTTTTCCAAGAGATGCTGCCTCGCGTGAAAGAGTGGTGGATCGAGCAGGCCGCCTCCCGGCCACTCCCGTTTGTCGATGTCTTCTGCGAGGAGGGCGCGTTCAACCTTGATCAGAGTCGGCGGATCCTAGAGCGCGCGGCAGAGTTGGGGTTTCCATTGAAGATCCACGCCGATGAATTTGCTGGCCTGGGGGGCACGCGTCTTGCGGTCGAGCTCGGGGCAGTTTCAGCCGATCATCTGGTTCACACACCGGCTGAGGACATCGCCGCGCTCGGAGGTTCGAACACCGTTGCCGTCGCCCTGCCGGCGACACCCTTCGGACTGGGGGAGTCAGCCTACACGCCGGGCCGGCAGATTCTCGAGGCCGGAGGCACGCTAGCCTTGGCCTCCGACTTGAACCCCGGCACCGCCTGGTGCGAGAGCATGCAGTTCATCATTGCCCTGGCCTGCCGGAGCATGCGGCTCACCCCTGCGGAAGCGATTGCGGCGGCGACGGTAAACGCCGCCGCCGCCGTCGGTTTGTCCGACCAGGTTGGAAGCCTCGAAGCGGGGAAGGCGGCTGACTTGATCGTGCTCGATGCCTCCGACTACCACCACCTGGGATACCGCTTTGGCACCAATCTTGTATCCCTGGTGGTCAAAGGCGGCAGGCAGGTCTCTGTCGCCGGAGGTTGAGGCTGCCGCATGGATATCCCCGACACGCACACGCTCCTCAACGGTCTGGTCCTTGTCGCCGGGGCACTGATCGCGTTGTTCGTGGCTAAGGCCGCGCTGCACTTGACGGCCAAGTTGGCTCGAATCGGGTGTGTCGCCGTCCTCGTCGTCACTGTGGTCGGCTACCTGGTCAGCCGGCTGGCCTAGCGCAGCCTGCGCCACACTTCCCCGACTAAGGCAGTCTCCGAGCACGAGGCTCAGCCGCCTCCGCCGGAATGCCGGACACGGCACGACCTCTCGCCGCGCCCGGCCCCTGTCCAGCGTAGCGATCCTCTTCAACCGACCGCTTGCTTACGACCGCCTTGCCTTTGGGATGATTACCCAGAGCAGCAGATAGATGAGCACTCCCGGGACCCCGCCCGGGATCGAGGCGATCAGGAAACCCAGTCGAAACCACCAGGGATTGATCCCGAAGAACTCGCCCAGGCCGCCACAAACGCCGGCGATCATCCCATCGGAACGTGACCTTCGAAGCCCCTTTGCATTCCCCTGCACCATCTTCGTCCTCCTCTGTCTAGCTCCGGACGTTAGTATCCTACATCCGCAGCTCTAGACGTGACATCATCCTGACACTGATGCGATATAAGACACCTCCGCGGGCCTGCGCGTTGCAGGCGAGGCCAGTCACCACCAGGTCATCCCCAAGAGCGGCCCACCTCTGCGCCCTCAAGGAATCGGGCAACCCGCTGGCGCACCGTATTCGGACCGACCCCACAAGCGGGTTGCAGCGGACCTTTGAGAAATACAAAATCGGGGCGAGGCCGACCTGCAACCTCGCCCCAACAGGCAAGCCAGACGTGGTCTGGAGCGACTTAATACTCCGGCATCGGGGGCGGCGCCGGCTTATCTTTTTCCGGGGCGTCGGTGATGAGCGCTTCTGTGGTCAGGATCATCGCAGCGATCGAGGCGGCGTTCTCCAGGGCACCCTTGGTGACCTTAGCCGGATCGATGATGCCACCTTTGACCATGTCCACATACTCACCGCTGAGGACGTCAAAGCCGATATTCTTGTTCTTCTTCTCGGTCTGGGTCCGGCGCACGGTCTCCATGACGACTGCCCCGTCCTGCCCGGCGTTCTCCGCGATCTTGCGCATGGGGACTTCGAGGGCTCGCCGGACGACGTTGACGCCGACATTGGCGTCATCGTCATCCATATCCATGTCCTTGATCGAATCCCTGGCGTTGATCAAGGCCACCCCGCCGCCGGGGACGATGCCTTCCTCGACTGCGGCTCGGGTCGCCGACAGAGCATCCTCGACCCGATGCTTCTTCTCTTTGAGCTCGGTCTCCGTAGCGGCCCCGACGCGGATGACGGCCACACCGCCGGAGAGCTTCGCCAGGCGTTCCTGGAGCTTCTCCTTGTCATAATCGCTGGTCGACTTGTCGATTTCGACTTTGATCTCTTCGATCCGGCCCTTGATCTTGGGCGACTCACCCGCGCCTTCGACGATGGTCGTGTCCTCTTTGTTA
>Ga0209641_10000286_pt1 | contig 45480 bp, 34 predicted proteins | sample RifCSP16_1_FD_184022 | JGI IMG/M metagenome (GOLD analysis project Ga0209641, IMG submission 184022) | Soil microbial communities from Rifle, Colorado - Rifle CSP2_sed 16_1 (SPAdes) (version 2) | ecosystem: Environmental > Terrestrial > Deep subsurface > Rock core/Sediment | place: Rifle... | reverse complement strand
CCCAAACGGCTCCGGCCACGCGGGAACACTGTCGACCAGCTCTCGCACCCAAGCGGAGCCGACCTTCGTGGCGTACCAGAGTGAGTTGACGGAGTCCAGCCAATCGGACCACGCCACATGAGGCCGGTCCGCAGAGTCGAGCGCCACACTCGTACCGTTCACCCGAATTGTGGGGGTCCAGACTATTTCCAAGTTCCACCCAAGGGACCGACTCGCGTACTTCAGGGTGCCTGTTGCAGCATTGAAGTATAGCACGTGAGGAACGCCCGATGTATCTAGGGCGAGGGAGTGGGAGCAGCAGTAAAGAGGGCTCTCCGGATCGACCACCTCAATGGACCACGAATACGCTGCCGACACGGGCGTGGCGGCCATCGCAAACACAGCGCTAACGAGGGCAACGGCGAGAGCCGCGCCCCCCCATCGGTGCCCTCGGGAGCCCGCCGCCCTGTTGTCAACCCCCTGCGTTGGAGTCGTTTGACGGTCTCCGGCACGACCCGGAGGCTGGCAAAGGCGATTCGTCGCGTGGGGCTCCATGGTCGGAAGTGGAATCGTTTCACGTCCCAGCCGAACCTAGTTGTGGCATGACCAGAAGGTCAGCGTCGTGGTGCCCGAGTCCGTGGCCCGGATGTTCAGCGTGTTGACGCCGGGGGACAGGAGAAGATTCATCGTGAAATAGAAGTGGACTGTCCCGTCACCGCTTACGACGTCGAACGACGCCCCATACCAAGTACCGCCATTGAGATTCCAATCAACGGCTAGGACGGGCGCCGAAACCGAGTCCGGCGTGAAGTAGCCTTCGCCATAGACGTTTTGGTAGAGATTGCAATATCCCCCGTCGGATGCTGGCGTTCCATCCACATAGACGTCGTGGAAGGCCCCGGCGGCCATAGCCGAACCCAGTAGGAGCAAGCCGACCGCAATCACCACCGCTACAGACACTAAGGGTCTAGCACTCGCTGTCACAGTTCCACCTCGACCCCCGCGGGAAGTCGCTGGAAGAGCTGTGGAGCACGTACTTCAACGTATCGTTGGGTCAGGGCTTCCATGATGACCTTTTCGGCGGCAGACGCATAAGCTCCGCTGGCGTTCCGTGACTCCGGCCCTGGTCCGCCTCGCGGAGGTGGACAGACTTCCATTCGCGGCGCCGCCCTCGAGGCGGCCTCGCACCAGGTCACGTCCGTTTCGGCGACCAGGGTTCCCTCATTCTTGTCAACGCGGCACGGGCGGCCTATGCCGTCCCGTCACGCAAGACCGACCCGAGGCTCCCCCGTGGTCGTTCATCGTGAAAGGGCCTCCGCTCTCGGAGGAGGCAGTGGCACACCTTGGCCAGGCGGCGGGAGGTCCCCGTGATCGCGCGCTTCCTCCCCGCGCGCCGGGAGGTGCGCCTGTGGGCCCGGGCGATGGAGCCCCGCGGGCAGTGGCGGACGTGCTGCCAGGCGGCCTGGTTCAGGAGCCACCGCACGTGGGCGGGGCCGCGGCGGGTGATGTGGCCGCGCACGAGGGTCTCCCCGGACTGGCTCTCCACGGGGACGAGGCCGAAGTAGGCGGCGAGGGAGTCCGCCGTGGGGAAGCGGGACACGTCCCCCACCTCGGCGCGGACGCAGACGGCGGTCAGGGGGCCGAAGCCGGGGATCGTCCTCAGGTTCCGCGCGTCGGGGTCCGACTCCGCGGCGGCGAGGAGCTCCGCGTCCAGGGCGTCCCGCTTCGCGTTCACGGCGTCGATCAGGTCGAGGAGGACGGGGATCTCCGGGTCGTCCACGGCGAGGAGGCGGTCGCGGTGCCTCGCCGCGAAGACGCTCGGAACGTCGTCCTCGGCCTCCGCGTCCATCAGGCGGATCCCCCGGCGCTTCAGAATCGCCTGGACGCGGTTCTTGAAACGGGTGCGCTCCTTCGTGAGGAAAGCGGCCCTCCGGGCGAGCTGGCGGAGCGCCCGGATCTCCTTCGGCGGCACGTAGCTCCGGCGGAGGGCGCCGAGGCGGTAGGCGTCCGCGAGGAAGCCCGCGTCGACGGCGTCGTTCTTCTTCCCCTGGGCGCGGCGGACGTTCTCCGGGTGGGCGGGGAAGACCTCCATCCCGAGCGCCGTGAGGCGGTCGACGATCCACTCCGTCACGCTGGAGGACTCCACGACCACGGTGGCCCCCGGGAAGCGGTCCGCGAGGACCGCCAGATCCGCGGGCGTGGCGGGAAGGGTTCCCCGATCCACCGTTTCCCACGCCTCGTCCTTCACCACGTAGACACAAGTCTTCATGCTGGCATCCAGCCCGATCACCAGGCCCATGTTGGCACCTCAGCCGGAGAACCCGGCCGAGGTCATCATGGCCTTCTTGTCACGGCTTTAGGGATTCTGGCGAGCGTTGACGGCTACGGACAGGAGGCGTCTCCATGATAGACCCCGCGGCGCAGTTTCCTCACGGCGCAAAATCCCGACGGATTTGACAAGCCCGGCCCCGCAGCGGGCGTGCGCCAGGTACAAATCCGCGCCCCGCTTCGGCGCCCCGTGCCTGGCTACTCCATCCACACCGCCACCGTCGCAGACCTGGATGCCCTCGTCCGTCACCGCCGGGGGATGTGGGAGGACATCGGCGGGTACGACGCGGCACAGCTCGATGCCCATGACCGCCTCTACCGCCGCTGGGCGCGGGAGAAGCTCCGGACCCGGAAGCTCATCGCCTGGGTCGTGGACCATCGGGGGCGGGCCGTCGCCAGCGGCGCGGTGTGGCTCCAGGCCACACAGCCGCATCCGAGGATCCGACTTGGCCCGGTGCCCTATCTCCTCTCCATGTACACCGAGCCGGAGCACCGGGGGAAGGGCCTCGCGACGCGGATCGTGCGCGAGACGATGCGGTGGGCGAAGCGGGCCGGGTATCCCCGCATGACGCTGCACGCCTCCGACATGGGGCGCAACGTGTACACGCGCCTGGGTTGGAAGCGCACATGGGAGATGCGGGCCAAGATGGACCGGACATCGCCTTCCAGGAAGTCGAGGCGCGGAAGGCGCTGAACCTTCTGAGATCCGGACCAGCCGTGGGGCTCCGCGGGTTCGACCGGTCCCACCGGAAGCCATGGCGGCTACCCGAAGCCTCTTAGCCCCGTGCCGCCCTCCCTCGCCGAGGAATACCATGGCCACCCACGACAACGAAACGAGCATGCGCCGATTCTATACCGAAGCGGTTACGAAGGGGAACGTCTCCGTGATCGATGAGCTCACGGCGCCGAACTTCCGTGAGCACGAGACCATCCCGGGCTTCGAGCCGAACCGCGAGGGCGTCAAGAAGTGGATCACCGCCTTCCGTGTGGCCTTCCCGGACATCCAGGTGATCGTCAACGACGTGATCACCCAGGGCGACAAGCTCGTGGCGCGCGCGACCTTCCACGGGACCCACAAAGGCATGTTCATGGGGATCCCCGCAACGGGGAAGAAGTTCCAGATGGAAGTGATCGACATCCTCCGCTTCGAGAACGGGAAGGTCGTCGAGCACTGGGGACAAGGGGACAACCTCGGGATGCTCACCCAACTCGGCGTGGTCACGCCCCCGGGCGCGCCGCCGAAGCACTGATCCCCCTCGGACCGCACCGACCAATCGTTAAATAGCGTAAGCCCTTGGTTCGCCCCACCGGTGGGAACCTGACCGAGGTCGTCATCGCGAGCGCGTGCCGGACCCCCATCGGGAAGTACGGCAGGGCCTTCCGGAACGTGGAGGCGCCCCGCCTCGGCGCCGCGGTGATCCAAGAGGCGGTGCAACGCGCCGGGATCGCCCCCGAGGACGTCGAGGAGGTCCTGATGGGCAACGTCCTCCAGGCGGGCGTCGGCCAGGCCCCCGCGCGCCAAGCCGCCCTCTTCGCCGGCCTCCCCGACAAGGTCGGCTGCGTGACGATCAACAAGGTGTGCGCTTCCGGGATGAAGGCGGTCGCCATCGCCGCCGACGCGATCCGCGCGGGGAGCCTCTCCGTGGCGGTGGCCGGCGGCATGGAGAGCATGAGCCGCGCCCCGCACCTCGTGCGCGAGGTCCGCTGGGGCGTGAAGTACGGGCACGTCGAGCAGATCGACCACATGCTCCACGACGGCCTCTGGGACGTCTACAACAAGTACCACATGGGCGTCACGGCCGAGAACATCGCCCGGCGCTTCTCGATCACCCGCGAGGACCAGGACAGGTTCTCCCTCGAGAGCCACCACCGCGCGCTGCAGGCGACGGTGGGCGGGAAGTTCAAGGAGGAGGTCCTCCCGGTGGAAGGGATGGGGAAGACGGGGGCCGAGTTGATCACGACGGACGAGGGGATCCGCGCGGACACGACCCTCGAGCAGCTCGCGGCCCTCCAGCCCGCCTTCGACCCGAAGGGCACGGTCACCGCCGGGAACGCCTCGCAGCTCAGCGACGGGGCGGCGGCGCTGGTCGTGATGTCGGAGGACGCCGCGAAGGAGCGCGGCATCAAGCCGCTCGCGAGGATCACCGCGTACGCGACGAGCGGCGTTCGACCGGAGAACATCATGGAGGCGCCGATCCCCACGGTGCAGAAGCTCCTCCAGCGCACGGGCCAGCGAATCAGCGACTTCGACCTAATCGAGCACAACGAGGCGTACGCCGCGGCGTCCCTGGCGGTGATGCGCCAGCTCGACGTCCCCTACGAGCGGTTCAACGTCCACGGCGGAGCGGTCGCCCTCGGGCACCCGCTTGGCTGCACCGGCGCGCGGATTCTCACGACGCTCCTCTACGCCCTGCGGGACCGCAACGGGCGGCGGGGGCTGGCGACGCTGTGCCTCGGCGGCGGCAACGCCATGGCCATGACCTTGGAGCGGTAGGGGCCACCGCAGACTAGGGATCCGGTCCGGCGGCATCGGACTCGGGGAGCGTCCGCATGAGGAGAGTCGTGGTCGCCCTGTTGGTCACCGCCGCACTGGTCATGCCCGCGATCGTCCTGACCGCCGGAGGACCGGCACCGGCCCGACCTTCGGACGTCCGCTGCACTCCGACCGTCCTCAACCTGGGGGGCCACGGCGACCACCTGCAGTGCACGGTCTCCCTCCCGCCGGTCGCCGACCCGAGCCAGATCGATCCCGCGGCGGTGAGACTGCTCGTCTACGACGGCAGCGCGCTGCTCGCGAAGATCCCCGCCCTGGCACCGTGCGACCCCTGCGTCGCCGGACAGGACGCGGACGGTCGCGTCCACGTGAAGTACTTCTTCGACCGCGACGAGACATCCCACTGGATCCGGCTGGCGTTCCCCACGGCCGGGAAGCTCAGGGGCCTCCAGTGCCTCCCCGAGATCGAGGACGAGGTCCTCGTCGCCTTCGAGCACGGGGACCTGCGCTTCCCTTACATCCTCCAGGGGATCTGGAGCGGGTGCGACGTGATGGACCCGACGAAGCGGTAGTGTGCTGCTTCCCTCCGATGACCTGGAGTGACGCACGGGCGGATGGCCGGCCAGGGCTCGCACCCGCCGGGACAGAGCCGTGTCGTTTCAGGGTCCCGCGGCCGTGAGGACGTTCCCTGCCTCGGCGAGACTCCCGTTGTTGATGCTGTCGAACACATGGGCTATCTCGGTCAGACCTGCCCCCGTGGTCCCCTCCGGGAGCGGCCCTCCACCCAAGAGGGCTTCTCCCCAGGATAGCGCGGACGCAATGTCTTCGAGCCCATAGGTACCGAACGGGTCGCCCTCAAGAGCCGTGGACAGCGAATAGCCGCCTCGCTCGAGATTCAGCCAGGCCGCGAGGAGCTGCTGCATCGCCCGCGCCCGCCCCGCCTCGTTGCCGTGAGGGGTTCGAATCAGGTTCCAGGCTGCTTCCAGGGCGTCCAGAGGCGTTCCCGAGCAGGCCGGAAGCGACTGGAACTCCCCGAGGCGGGAACTCTGGGATATCCGGCAGAGCATCGTCAAGAGGTCGGCTTCGGAGACCTGTGCCGCGTTGGGATTCACCCTCAGGCGGGAATCCGTCTTCGCGAGCTCGACCTTGTACCAGGTCCCGATGTTATGCATCCAGAAGCCTACGGTCCGCACGTCGCCGAAGGCGCCTAGCGAGACCCATTGGGCGGTAGCCGTCTTGGGGCCGTCCATGAGAATCGGCTCGCTCGTCAGGAAGAGCCCCTGAGCGTCGCCGGTCCAGCCCACGAAACCGATGGGCGGGGAGAACGATGTGTCGATTCCGACTTCGAGGTTGACTCTCGCCTCTGCTAGCGAGTCGAACCATGCTGTCAGCGTACCGGAGCTTGGACTCCCAAGTCCTTCGCCACCAAGGATGCTTGGGGTGTCAGCGGGGCTGGTCCCGAAGAGGGACACCAACGTGAGGCGGAATTGAGTCTGGTATGTTCCGGTGACCGTCGTGGGGACCGTGATGGGCCCCCGATCATCCTGGAGGAAGAGGCACCGCGTGCGACCATCCTCGGAGTAGACTGAGACGGGGAAAGACCCCGCGGGTGCTTCGCCAGAGTCCACCCATTCGGCACTAGGGACTTCTACGTCCAGGGCGCAACCTGTCGCAGCGTACGCCACGGAGTACTGGGTTTCGTATGCTGCCGTCACGGTTGTGGGGCCACCTACGGGCCCGCGGTCGTCGGACACGAAAAGGCACCGGGTCCCGCCGCCGGGTGAGTAGAAGGAGGCCGGGAAGGCACCCGTCGGCGTCTCGGCGACGTCCACCCACTCCGCCTCCGGAATGGGGACGGTGAGCGCACATCCCGTCACCAGGTAGTCGACGAGGTACTGGGTCGTGTAGGTGCCGGTCACCACGGATGGGGCTGAGACCGGGCCGCGGTCGTCTTGGAGGAAGAGGCACCGCGTCTTCGGACTCACTGGGAGGCCCCTGGTGTAGCTCACGTAGTCGAAGAGAGCGCTGGACGCCCCTTGCGCGCTGCTTGTCCCGGCTCCCCAAAGAACCAGGTGCCCACCGTAAAGCGGCGCGGTCGCTTGATACACCAACTGCCCGTCGACGTAGTACCACATCTCCGTTCCCTGGAGTATCATGCGGTAGGTGTGGAAGGCCCCGGTGGGACTGAAGGGGATTACATGGCCGTCCGAGAAGATCATGTCATCGATTCGGATGTGCCAGTTAGCGATGCGAACGCCGTTCCGGACGTCGAGGAAGGCCGAGGTGGTGCCGGGGGAACCAGCAATCACCATGATCCGAGCCTCCATTGTGACACCTTGTACAGGGTCGAGGAGGGGGTCTGCCAAGTAGTAGTAGGCGTGAACTCCGGCTGGCCGGGTGTAGTCAATGAAGCCGCCCCCACTCAACGCCGCGGGATGACCTTCCAACGGCCATGGAGGATTCTCGCTCGTGGGAAGCGTGGTGCCGTCCAAGACGACAGAACCAGGGTCCAACCCGTCCTGACCAACCACCAGCCCCGGGAACTGGCCGCTGGGCAAGGCTCCCGCGTCGATCCACTCGTCCGAGGGAACCGCCACTGGGAGGACGCAGCCAGCGGCCACGAACTCGACGAGGTACTGCGTCTTGTACGCGGCGGTGACCGTGACAGGCCCGATGACCGGGGCGCGGTCGTCGAAGAGCAGCCCGCACCGCGATCTCGCATCCCCGGAGGGAACGATGCCCCTGGTATAGCTCACGTAGTCGAATAGGGCGCTTGAGGGACCTTCGGCGCTACTCGTGCCGGCGGCGAAGAGTGCCCACTGGTCCGACGCCCCAGGGGCGACTCCCTCCCAGACTTTGACGCCGTCCACGAAGACCCGGCCAAGGGAACCTTGAAGCTCCAGCCGATAGAGCCGGAAGTCCGACGTGGTGTCGAGGGGTATCACGTCTCCGTACTCGGTGATGGAACCAACCCGGATGGCTACGCCCACACCTCTCGTTCCGTCGCGGATGTCGAAGTAGGCTGCTGTCTGGGATGTCGTTCCTGACACGACCCGGATCCTCGCCTCCATGACACTCCCCAGGTTGTTGTCCAACGTGCCGTCACGCAGATAGTAATACGCGTGAACACCCGAAGGGCGCGTGTAGTCGATGTAGCCTCCAGCCGCCAGCTGGGCCGGGTAACCCTCAAGGCTCCACGCTGGACTCCCGGCTGTGGGGAGCACGGTGCCGTCGAGAGTCACCGCCCCCGGCCCCAGCCCAACAGTGGCGGTCACGACGGCGGGGAACTGTCCAGACGGGAGGGCTCCCTCATCCACCCACTCACCATCGGGAACCGAGACGGGGAGGACACACCCCGAGGAGGCGTACGCCACGATGTACTGGGTCTTGTATGTCGCGGTGACTCTGGCCGGCCCGGACACCGCACTCCGGTCGTCAGAGAGGTAGAGGCATCGCGTCCTGCCATCTGCCGAGTAGACGACCGGGGGGAAGATGCCACCCGGGGTCGCTCCCGCGTCCACCCACTCGTCGGCCGGCAGCTCGATCGGGGAGAGGCGCCCTTCACTGGCAATCTCCTCCGGGGTAAGGGAGCGATCATAGACTCGGACCTCGTCCATCGCCCCTTGGAAATACCAGTATCCGATGCGCGAACCGAGGAGGATGTCAAGGCCGTGCATGATATTCCGGTCCCCCTGTGGTGCCGTCGCGTCCAAATTGCCATCGACATACAGTCGAAAGAGAGTGTCCCTGGAGAATGCAACGAAGTGCCACTGCCCGTCGTTGACCGGGGTAGGGCCGGCCAACACGTCAGCGCTCACATAGGGCGTGTCAGTAACGCCATAGATCACGCCTTCTGGAAGGAGGTGGAAGAAGTACTCCGGACTCTCGCCGAAGCCATCATGGCCATTCTGGATCAGTACCTGGCGGGCAGCTGCAGTCGTGCGAATCCACATCGTAACCGTGAAGTCGCCCGTTCCAGGCAGAAGGCTTGGATCGTTGGGTACCTCGACGCGGTCGTCGGTCCCGTCGAACTGGAGGGCAGTGCCTCGAACCCCCGAGACAAAGACGGCTCCGCCAAGAATGGACCCATCGTTGCCGTATCCTGAGTCGTCAATGGCGACGCTCCCTTGCCCTTCGTCGAAGTCGAGCGCGAGCACGCGTCCATCAAGTACCTGCCCCATTCTGATCTGGCAACCCGAAGCCGCATAGTTCACGAGGTACTGAGTTGGGGAGCCCCCTTGCCCAAACACGGTCACGGTTCCCCCTTCGACGCCCACGACAATCTCGTCCATCCCGTCTCCGTCCACATCAGCGACATCGAGGCCAAAGGCGTTAGACCCGAGATCGTCGCTCCGCCACTCCGGCGCCCGGGTCACGCCGTTGAAGACGTACACGTAGCCCTCCGAAGTTCCGGTGAAGATATCGACGACACCGTCTAGATCCCAGTCGCGCAGAACAACAGCCTGCCATGACCCGACATGTCCTGGGAGCGTCTTGTTCCACTTCGGCAGGCGTGTGCGTCCGTCGAGCACGTAGAGGCAGCCGTTGCTGGTGCCCTCCGTTGGAGTGCAGCCACCGGAGTACTCGCCGACGACGATTTCGTTCCGATGGTCCCCGTCCACGTCTCCGACCGCGATCCCGAAGATGTACTCGCCCAAATCCCCGCTCACCCACTTGACCGTCCTGTTTGCAGGATAGAGGGCGGTAAGGACGGTATAGTGATGTTGGATTAGGATCTCCAGCTCCCCGTCATCGTCAGCATCCGCGACCGTGATGGCAATCTGGTGGGACCCGAGGTCGCCAGCGCCCCACAAGGCTCCCCACTGAGGGTCAGGCCCGCTGTCATACTCCAGCGCATTGTCCGGGTCGTGAAGGGCCTTCACGCCGTCGAAGATGTACAGGTATCCGTGCGTCTGGCCCGCCAGAATCTCCGGGAAACCGTCTCCATCGAGGTCTGCGAGCGTGATGCCTTGAACAACCCCGCCGAGAGACGGACTCGTCCATAGAACGGTGGTCAGCCCAGCGTTGAGGGCATACGCATGGCCGTTGTCACTGCCGACGACGATCTCCAGGCCACCGTCGTGATCGAGGTCATCCACCGCGACCGCGCTGATTGATCCCCCGATCCCGCCCGCGATCTGGAGATGCCGTATCTCCAGACACGTATCCCCGTCCAAGACCACGACATCCCCTCCGGCAGTGCCGGTGATGATCTCGGAAGCACTACTGCCCTCCAAGTCGTAGGCCATGGCTCCGTAGAGGCCCTGCCCGAGATCCACGCTTCGACACTCCTCGGTCGCGAAGCCGGAGGGGTTTCCCGAAGCGGAAGCCCCCTGCGTTGTGGCGAGGAGGATGCCCGTGACGAATACGGCACCGAGGAGCAAGATGGCCGACCGCAACCCATGCCATCTGGCGCTCCCGCCTGCCCCATGATCGCTCCGTGTCGCAGTCTCAGCCTTCATGGCTTGGGCCATCCAGACTCACCTGGACGGGGGAACGGGGAGGGGTAGTTTAACCATTCAGGCCCGCGTTTTCCCCCAGGGAGGTGCCTGCGCTAGAACGGTTCCCGCGCGCGTCGTCCCCGGGCCGCGAGATGGTACGGTACCGACGACCGTCCTTCGCCACCCATCCGTTCTCACACAATTCCTGGAGATGGTAGCGGGCGAGGCGGAGACTGATGCCCGTGGCCGAAGCCACCTCCCGGGCCGTCGTGCCCGAGGCCGGGACCGCCGCAAGCACCCGGACGCGCGTGATCCCCTGGACATCCTCGAGCCTGGGCGGCTTGTCCGGCAACGCATAGAAGCCCCGGCTCCCATCGAGGGGCAGCTCGTACCGTCCGAGGTGTCCGGTCTTGACAAGCAACTCGATGTGCCATCGGACCGTGGACCGGTTCGCGCTCAGCACTTGGCAGATCATGGCCTCCGTGAGAGGCCCCTCCTTCGAGACTACATCGAGGATCTTCTGGCGGGTCGCATGGCGCAACGCCGCCTTTGGGCTCAGCTTGGCGTAGAGGGCGGCTCCCACGGGGACGAGACCTCCCGTCAAACGCCGCCGACCCGCCAAGACTCCGGAAGTTCCCGCCAGAGTGAGAGCCCAGGGGATTGCCAGGACGGGAGGAGTCGGTCGACCGGGGAACGTCCACACCGCCAAGTATCCGCGCCCACCCTCCGACCCTCCACCGATGAGATACACGCTCCCGCCGACAACAACCGGAGTCGTCGCCAGAACGATGCGGTCACCGAGCTCTTCATCGGAGAACGAGTTGAGGAGGGTGAGGTCCAAAGTGGCGATGGCGATCGTCCCGTTCGTGGAGGCGTTAACCGTCGTGCTGGACACGATCAGTTCGGGCCGCCCGTCGACATCGAAATCCCAGGCGAGAACCCGGTGCGCATAGCCCTGCTCCGACCGCAGGCTGAGCAGGCGGTCCTGAGAGACGAAGTCCCCGTTCACCTGCCAACGGGTCAGACCGATCTCGCCAAGCCAGCCCGCATCCGTGGCCAGGTAGATCTCAGAAGCTTCGTCCTCGTCCCCTTGAAGAAGCAGCATGTCGAAGGGATTGCCGTCGCCGTACTGGAGGGCGCCAAAGCTGGCCAGTGTAGCGTTGAAGCCGTCCATCTGGAGTACCTCGATGTAGGTCTGGTCGAACGCGCCGGAGTTCCTGGCATACGCCCAACAGAGTTCCGCTCGTCCATCTGCGTCGACATCGCCCGACGATACGACCGCGCTCTGCCCGCCGGGCAAGGAGTTCTCGATGCGCTGGATGAAGACAGGAGCCCCTGTCCAGGGGGGCCCGTTGCCGGCGGCGTGGCCATAGATCTCAAGGAACGAGATGGTCCCGTTGTCCCCGCCGGTATTGCCGGCCGCGACGATCTCCACCCAGCCGTCGCCATCCAGGTCGACACTGATGGCGTCCGTGAGTCGAGACGTGAAGTAGGGGCGGGCCACGACATCGAAGGACCGAAGGCGGAGAGGTGTCTGCCCCAGGACCGCCACGAACCCCTCGATCGGGGTAGCGGTGGCACCGACAAGGATGAGTTCGTCGATTGCGTCGTGGTCGAGGTCGGCAGGGACCGCACGCGAGATCCCAACACCTCCGGGAACGGGAAAGAAGCCCGCCTCCAGCCCCTGGAGACCCGGAATCGAGTATACCCGAACCCCGACACCGGGCGTCCCATTCGCGTCGACGTCGCTGGAGAATGCCCATGCCGAGGGTGCACGGCCTTCCTGACCCACCAGGACCTGGATGTCGCCGATGGAGATGGTTCCGTTTCGTTCCACGACGACGAATCCGGGGGCGGAAACCGGGACAAAGCTGGATGGCCGTTGGGTGAGCGCTTCCGAGAGCCCGATTGAGGCGAGGAGGAGGGCAAGGAGCAGCAAGACTGCATTAGGAAGGTGGCGGGCCAAGCGACCACCTCGACCTCGGATGACCATGACCTTGCCCCCCCAGACCGCCTCGGCGAACCTTTGTGGGGGACTTAACGATTCTGGCCGCGAATAGCCCCCTCAGAGCTCCGGATCGGGAATGAATCCTGTTACTATGATAACATAATCCCCCTCTGTCCTTATTACGCCTCGCGCCCTTCCGGGGGCGCTGCGGGTGGTGACATGGAGATTCGCAATGTGGCCGTCTTCGGCGCGGGTCAGATGGGAGGCGGCATCGCCCAGGTCCTGGCGCAGAACGGGTACGCCGTGACCCTCGTCGACATCGAGGCGCGCCTCGTGGAGGCGGGGATGAAGGGCATCACCGCCAGCCTGGCGAAGGGGGTGGAGCGGAAGAAGGTCACCCCGGCGGCGATGGACGAGACCCTCCAGCGCATCCACCCGACCACCAAGGCCTCGGAGGTCGCGGGCTGCCAGCTCGTCATCGAGGCGATCGTCGAGGACAAGACGCTGAAGCGGAACCTCTTCCACGAACTGGACGCGATGGTGCCCCCGGAGACCATCCTCGCCACGAACACGTCCTCGATCAGCATCACCTCGCTTGCCTCCGCGACGAAGCGCCCGGACCGGTTCATCGGCATCCACTTCTTCAATCCCGTGCCCGTGATGAAGCTCATCGAGGTCATCCGCGGCGAGCAGACGAGCGACGAGACCGTCACCCACGCCATGGAGCTCGCCTTGCGCCTGGGGAAGACCGCCGTGGAGGTCCGCGACCGCCCCGGCTTCGTGAGCAACCGCCTCCTCATGACCACCCTGATCGAGGCCGTGCGCCTCCTCCAGGAGGGCGTCGCCTCGAAGGAGTCCATCGACACGGTCGCCAAGCTCGGGTTCAACCTCCCCATGGGGCCGTTCGAGCTCGCCGATCTTGTGGGGCTCGACACCTGCGTGAACGCCATGGAGGTCCTCCACGAGGGGTACAAGGACCCCCGCTACGAACCCCCGCCCCTCCTGAAGAACATGGTCGCCGCGGGCAACCTCGGGCGGAAGAGCGGCCGCGGTTTCTACGAATATTCCAAGCACTGATAACCACGCCGCGGGATAGATGACCCCGGGCGCGCACTCGTACGCCGGGACCATGACGGCGGCCGGGGATGGCGGGCGCGCGAAGACGCGGGTGATCGTGCACTCGGAGAGCGGCGCGGCGGCGACCCTGGACCTCCCCGTGGACCCGACGCGGACCTACACCTGGATCCCCGTCGACGTGGCGCTCGCGATCGGGCTGCGTCGCATCGGGGTCTGCTCCGTCCTCAACGAGCAGGGGCGTGTGGTGACCCGGGCCCTCGCCGAGGTCCATCTGGAGTTCGAGGGGAGACGTCGGCCCGCCACGGTCGTCCTCTGCGAGGTCGGGGACCACGCCGCGCTGGGCGCGCTTGCTCTGGAGGCGTTCGACCTGGCCCTCGATCCTCGCAGCGGGGGGGTCCGTCCCGCGGAAACCCTGCTTGAGCTCCTCGCGTGAGGGCTCACTCGAACTGCGGCGCGTTCGGCTTCGCGTCCCATTGGATCCGCAGGAGGACCCGCAGGAGGAGCGGGGTCGTGAGCGTGGTGATGAGGGTCATGAGGACGAGGGCGGCATAGAGGTCGGGGCCGATGATGCCCGCGGCCAGGCCAATCTCCGCGAGGACGAGCTCCATCATCCCTCGTGCATTCAGTCCGACGCCGAGCGCGGCGAGCGTCCGCCCGCGGAACCCCGCCAGCGCGCCCCCGATGAGCCCGCCGACGATCTTGCCGACGAAGGCCAGGGCGGTGACGATGATGACCAGGGGCCAGTTCGTGACCGCGAACGAGACCTTGAGGCCGACCACCGCGAAGAAGATGGCCGCAAGGAACCCGAACCCGACGCCGCGGGTGATGTTCTGAACGCGCATGAGGTGCCCCGCCCCCACGGTCTCCGGGGTGAGGAGCAGGGAGGCATAGAACACGCCGATGACGAAGTGCAGCCCGACCAGCTCGGCGGCGGCGCCGAGGAAGAGCGCGAGGAGCACGGCGATCGCGAACGGGGCCTCCGGGGTGCGCATCTTCCCCGAGAGCGTCATCAGGACGGGGACGCCGTTCGCCGCCTTGTAGCGGATCAGCCGCCCGACGACGAAGAGGAGCACGACGAACACCAGGACCTTCCCGATCCCGATGGCGAGGCCCTCGGCGGGGAGCGACGCCCCGGACGAATTGAGCTGGAGGACGACCCCCAGGAGGACGAAGGCGAGGATGTCGTTCACCATTGCCACGGAGATCACGGCGCGGCCCAGCGGCGTCTGCAGCTGGTTCAGGTCCATGAAGATCCGGATGCTCACCGGGAGGGCGGTCACCGATAGCGCGGTGCCGAGGAAGAGCGAGGTCAGGAACGAGAGACCCATCGCCTGGCCGAGGGCGTAACCGAGGGCGAAGGGGAAGATGAACTCCGTCGCCGCCAGGATGTACGTGCCCTCCTTCAGGGCCTGGCGCAGCCCCTCGCTCCCCAGCTCCATCCCCGCCGCCACGGACAGGAAGAAGATGCCGAGCGTGGCGAGGACGCCGAGGACGACACCCAGGTCGGTCCCTGGGTCCGGGTTGATCCAGAAGAGCACGCTCGGCCCAAGCAGGATCCCCGCGAGAACCTCCCCGATCATGGGGGACTGGCGTAGCCGGTGGAAGAGCTCGCCAGCAAGTCGCGTGCTCAGGGCAAGAAGGAGGAGGGGGAGGACGAACTCCAGAGGCTCACCGGGGGCCGCTGGGCATCCCCCGTCCGGCTATTTGGGTGTTCCGTGGCGGGCACCGGACCCGGAACCCAGCTCTGCGGCGGCGCAAAGCTCTATTACGCACGCATGGGATACTCGGCGATTCATCGCGGTGCCGGCAGATGGTCACCAAGGTAACCAAGGTACACACCAAGGAAGAGGTCCTCGGCCTCCTCGACCCCTTGCTCCGCACCTGGTTCGAGGGGCGGTTCAAAGGGGTCACCGAGCCGCAGGCCTATGCAGTGCCCCTGATCCACGCGCGCCGGAACGTGCTCATCTCCTCGCCGACGGGCTCCGGGAAGACGCTCACGGCCTTCCTGAGCATCATCAACGAGCTCTACACGCTCCAGCGGAAGGGCGAGCTCGAGGACAAGATCTACGCGGTGTACATCAGCCCGCTCAAGGCGCTGGCGAACGACATCAACCGGAACCTCACGCTGCCCCTGCAGGAGATGGCGGAGATCGCCGCCAAGCAGGGCGTCGAGCCGCCCGTGATCCGCGTCGGGGTGCGCTCGGGGGACACGAGCCCCCAGGAGCGGCAACGGCAGGCGAAGAGGCCCCCGCACATCTACATCACGACGCCGGAGAGCCTGGCGATCGTCCTCAGCGCCCCGAAGTTCCGCGAGAAGCTGGCCGAGGCGCGCTGGATCATCGTCGACGAGATCCACGAGATCTGCTCGTCCAAGCGCGGTGCCCTCCTGTCGCTCGGGCTCGAGCGCCTCCAGGCGCAGACCCGGGAGACCCTCACCCGCATCGGGCTCAGCGCCACGATCGCCCCCATCGAGGAGATCGCCCGGTTCCTCGTCGGCTACGACGGCGGGAGGCCCCGCGACGTCGACGTCGTCGAGGTCGAGGCGAAGAAGGCCCTCGACCTGGCCGTCATCACCCCCGTGCGCGACATCACCGCCGTGCCCATGGAGGTCGCGAACGCGAAGATGTACGAGGTGCTCAACGACCTGATCGATCAGCACCGCACCACGCTCGTCTTCACGAACACCCGGAGCGGTACGGAGCACATCACCTTCAAGCTCAAGGAGCGCGGCGTGGAGAACCTGGAGGCGCACCACGGCTCTCTCTCCAAGGTGACTCGGCTCGACGTGGAGGAGCGCCTGAAGGCCGGCAAGCTGAAGGCCGCGGTGTCGAGCACCTCGCTCGAGCTCGGCATCGACATCGGGTACATCGACCTCGTGTGCCAGATCGGCTCCCCCAAGAGCATCGCGAAGGGGCTGCAACGCATCGGGCGCGCGGGGCACGCGTACGGCGACACCGCCGTCGGGCGCCTCATCGTCTTCGAACCCTGGGACCTCATGGAGTGCGCGACGCTCGTGAAGGCCGCCTACGACGGGGAGATCGACCGGGTCGACATCGTGCACAACGCGCTCGACGTCCTCGCCCAGGCCCTCGTCGGGATGTCCCTGGAGAAGCGCTGGGACATCGAGGAGGCCTTCCAGCTCGTGCGCCGCAGCCACGCCTACCACGACCTCCCGAGGAAGGAGTTCGACGCGGTCCTCTCCTACCTGGCCTCGCGCTCCTCGGACATGCACGTCTACGCGAAGCTCTGGGTGGACGAGGCGGAGGGGCGGTTCGGGAAGAAGAAGGGCTCTCGCTTCATCTACTTCACGAACGTGGGGACGATCCCCGAGGAGGGCAGCTACCACGTGTTCTCCGAGCGCGGGACGCCGCTCGGCGAGCTCAGCGAGAAGTTCGTCGAGAACCTGCGCCCCGGCGACATCTTCGTCCTCGGCGGGCGCACCTACCAGTTCGTCCGCGCGCGGGGGACGACCGTGTTCGTCAAGGACGCCTCCGGGCGCCGCCCGACCGTGCCCTCGTGGACCGGGGAGATGCTGCCGCGCTCCTACGACCTCTCCCTCAAGGTCGGGCGGTTCCGGAGGGCGCTCTCGGAGAAGATGGAGGAGGTCGACGACGGAGCGACCATGCAATGGCTCCTGGACCACTACCGCGTGGACATGAACTCCGCACGCTCCCTTGTCTCCTACGTCCGCGAGCAGAGGGCCCTCATCCCGGACCTCCCGACAGACCGCACGGTCCTCATCGAGGGGTACATCGACGGGAAGGGCGCGCGCAACATCGTGTTCCACACCGTCTTCGGGCGGCGGGTGAACGACGCCCTCTCCCGGGCGTACGCCTTCGCGCTCACGGAGAAGCTGCAGACGAACACGCGGGTCAGCGTGACGGACGACAACTTCATGATCACGGTGCCCCGGCGCGTCGCGCTCAACGAGATCGCCGGCCTCGTCACCGCCGAGACGCTCGAGGACCTCCTCCGGCGCAGCGTCAGGAACACAGAGCTGTTCAAGCAACGGTTCCGGCATTGCGCGACCCGGGCCTTCATGGTCCTGCGGAACTACAAGGGGCGGGAGGTCAGCATCCTCCGTCAGCAGCTGCGCTCGCAGCGCGTCCTCGACTACCTCCACGAGCTCGACGACTTCCCCGTCATCATGGAGACGTACCACGAGATCCTCCACGAGGTCATGGACCTCCCTCACGCCCGCGAGGTGCTGTCGCGCATGGAGTCCGGGGAGATCACGGTGAAGACGAGCGACTTCTCCGCCATCCCCTCGCCCTTCGCGCACAACGTCGTCCTCCTCGGCGTGAGCGACGTGGTCCTCATGGAGGACCGTTCCGCGATGCTCCGCCAGCTCCACCGCCAGGTGCTGAAGCGCGTCGTCTCCGAGGAGGACATCGCGGCGCACCTCTTCGAGGAGGCGGACGTCACCGACTACTTCGAGCGCAAGTGGCCCGCGGTCCTCCGGAAGGAGGACATCCTCGACCTGCTCGAGCGCGGCGGGGCGATGAACCTCCTGCAGCAGCGCGGGCGGTCGATCTACGAGCGGTCCCGCGTTCCCTTCCCGGAGCTGAGGAAGTGGGCGGGGGACCTGTTCGAGGAAGGTCGCGTGCAGTCCGTGTGGACGCCGAAGGGGATCCTGCAGGTGCTCACGGAGGACATGCCCCTGTACGCGGCGGTGTACGCGAAGCGCACCCGGCTCAAGCCGCAGGAGACGAGGGTCCTGAAGGCGCTCGGGAAGAAGCCGATGACCGCCAAGGAGCTGGCGAAGGCGGTGAAGACGGAGCGGACCGCGCTCAACGAGACCCTCCGGAGGCTGGAGCGGTCCTACGAGGTCCACCGCCGCGGCGTCGAGGAGACCGTCTTCGCCTCGCGGAAGGTGCCCCGCGGGGACCTGGAGAAGGCGCTGGACACCCTTCTTGTCCGCCACCTCGAGGTCGACGGGCCGAGCACGGCGGAGGAGCTCTCCGTCGCCCTCGACGTGGACTCCGGGATGGTCGAGGAGGCCCTCCGCGGTCTCGAGAACGAGGGGAGCGTCTCCTCCGGGCATTTCCTCGTCGGGGAGGACTTCCAGTACATGACCACCCGCGATGTCCGGCGCCTCCAAAGGAAGGGGGACAAGCGCCCGATGGTCGACGAGGCGGTGGCGCGGGCCTACCTGGTGCGGAAGCACCTCACCCCGCACGCCTCCCTCGACGGGTACTTCGACCGGTACGGCGCCGTGGGGATGACCTTCGACCTCTACAACCACGTGGCCGGGTTCGACCAGGAGGAGTGGAAGAGGCGGCGGGAGTCCGGGGAGATCCTGGAGGGACGGTTCCTCGGAGGGCGCGTGCGCTACGTGCGCTCGAAGGACGTGGCGCTCTTCGTCTCGGCCTACCGCAAGCCGCCGGAGTCCGAGCTGGAGAAGAAGGTCCTCGACCTCCTGAAGAGGACGGGGTCGGGGCTTGACCAGTGGCACATCGCGCAGCGCCTCGGAATGGAGCGCGAGACGGTCAAGGAGGCCGTCGACGCGCTGGACTGGAACCTGCAGGTCTACCGGAAGTACTACGGTCAGGACGGGTGGACGGCGCCGAACCGGTACGCCGTCCTCGAGGAGGAGGGCGGCGTGAAGGACGCGCGGGACCAGGTGGTCCGGCGCGCGCTCCGGTTCGGGGGACCGACGACGTTCGACGGGCTGAAGCAGGCGACGCGGCTGCGTTGGGACGACCTCGAGGGGATCGTGGAGGGCCTCGAGACCGCCGGGACCGTGACGCGCATCCTCGTCACCGGCCAGAGCGAGGCGGAGATGTACGTCCTCGCGGACGAGCTGGAGGACCTGAAGGCGGCGTCGTCCTCGGCGAAGCACCCCCTCACGGTCCTCTCGCTCCTCGACCCCTACCTGGAGCCGCTCTGGGCCGAGGTGGCGAGCAAGTACGGCGAAGGCTGGTTCTATCCCCTGGTCAAGGACGGGAGGATCGTTGGCGTCACGGAGCTGTGGGAGATGAGCGGGGCCGTCGAACTCCGGGAGGTCGACCTCGCCGACGAGTCCCTCCTCCCCGAGTTCCTGGAGGCGGTGGACCGCATGATGGAGCATTACCGCCAACGCGGGTTCGACATCTGCCGGATCACGCGCGCGCTGAAGCGTGATGTCGCGGAACTCGATCTGGCCCCGTTCCTCTCCGCGGGCTGGCACCGCATGGGGGACTTCCTCGCCAAGGGCACGTTCGAGACCGTCCAGTTCGAGCCCGTGGAGCTCGCCGCGCACGCGCTGCGCAAGCAGGGGGTCGCGGCGGACACGAGGTTCGAGACCGTGCTCGACGCGGTGTCCCATCTGGGCGGCCTGCGCTACGACTACAATGTGAAGCTCCGCGTGAAGGACTTCCGCTCCCTGGACTCCCTCCATAAGCGCGGGGTCCTGGTGCGCGGCCAGGCGATCCCGCCGTTCACCACCTACTGCACCGAGGAGGACCTGCGCCTGTTCAAGGCGGCGAAGCGCGCGGAGATCGACGAGGACATGAAGACGGTGCTCGACGTGGTGGCCGCGGAGGAGCCGATCTCGCGCGCGCGCCTCCTGGCGGTGTGCCCCCTGGACACGAACACCACCGCCGCGGCCCTGCGCAAGCTGCTCCGGGGCCTCCAGGTGGCCCGGGACGAGGAAGGGCGCCTGCGCCGCGTCCGCGACACCCGGCACACCGCCGAGGACGCGCGGCGGATGGTCCTCGAGCGCATCGTGCGCTCCTTCGGGGTGTTCACGGCCGAGAACCTGTCCGCGTACACCAAGCATGAGTACGCGATGGGGGAGACGCGCCGGCTGCTGCGGGAGTTCGAGCATGAGGGCTGGCTGGCGAAGGGCTTCTTCGCGAAGGGCGAGCGGACGGTGTACTGGGCCCTCCGCGACGACCTCCCGGCGATCGGCGCGGTGCCGTTCAAGGAACGATTCGTCCTCACGCCGCTGGACAACCTCCATGTCTACTTCCGCCCGGAGATCGAGCGGCGGTTCGGCTCCGGGTCCAGCTACGTCGTCTTCGACGGCCCGGAGATGGTCGGGGCCTTCAAGGCGAAGCGGAGCGGGTGGCGCCTGGCGGTGACGGAGTTCCAGGGGGACGAGCGGGCGCGGGCGATCCTCCAGGAGTGGCAGGAGGCGACGGACGTGCGGCTCGAGGATGACGTCGACCGCGTCACCGACGCCGAGGTGCAGGACTGGTACGAGAAGATGTACAAGCCTAAGGCCTAGGCCGTTCCCCGTCCTCTCTCCGGACGCGCACCGCGCGCCGGGTGAATCCCAGCGGGATGCCCACGGCCGTGCCCGTGGGTACGATGTCCTCGATGATCTCGGCGTCCTCTTCGGGTCCCGCGGCCGGTGGAAGGAGATACACCGGGTTGGCGGCGACCTCGGCGCGCAGGAGCAGGTAGGCAGCGACGGCGAACGCGATCGCGACCAGGAGGAGGACGCCCGAGAAGAGAAGGAGCCAGGTGACGAACGCGACGAGGGCGGCCAGGGCGAGGAGACGGATCGCCCAGGCGACAGCGACGGGGCGCGCCGCGGCGAAGCGGGAGGCCCGGTCCCCCAACGCCCGCAGCGCCCGGGCGAGCAGGAACTCGGAGGGACTGGGGATCACGGCCCGAAGGAGCCGTGGCGGGGGCAAAAGGATTCCCCCTTGCACCAAGGCCGCTTCGGTGGGGCACCGGCTCTGTCGCTCGGTCAGGCGGCCCCGCCGGTCTCCTCGCCGTTCCCGCCGTTCTCCCCCAGGCTCAACGAGTACAGCTCCGTCCGGCGCCCGTTCCGCGCCACGCGCAGGTAGCCGTGCTCGGAGAGGAGGCTCACATGGTAGTTGACCGTCGGAGGCGTCAGGCCGAGGCGGTCGGAGACCTCCTTCTGGGAGATGCCCGGCGTGTCCGCCGCCATCCCCAGGAGGCGTTGCTGGATGGGGTTGAGGAAGAACGCGTCGCTCTCCGGGATCCGGTAGTTCCGAGGGTAGAAGCGCCGGTAGAGCCCGTACCGCCGCGAGCGGATGAACTCCTCCCGCTCCAGGGTCTTCAGATGGTGCGCGAGCGACCCGTTCGTGAGGTGCAAGGCCTGCTTGATCGCGTTGTAGTGCTCCCCGGGCGAGGAAAGGATGTACCCGTAGATCTGTCCGCGGACGAAGTGATCGAGGACCTCCTCGCGCTTGATCTTCGAGTACAGCGGGAGGAACGCGAGGAGCAGCGTCCATCGGACGTTCTCGCTCACCGCCGCGCCGGCGCCGACGGCCCCCAGCGTGACCAGCGCCCCCCCGGCGGCGATGACGGGGAGGGGGTCGGGCGGTGGGGCGGGCGCCGGGGCGAAGACGGTGATCACGAAGACGAGAGGCGCGGAGCGTCCCCCGCGGTCGTCCTCGGCGGCGATCTGCACGTCGTGCACGCCCACCTGGTCGAGCGTCGGCGTCCACCGCACGGCAGGGACGCGGGCGTCCACGCGCATCCCCTCCGGAGCATCGAGCAGGACGATGCGGTGCGGCGCCCCCGAGGGCCAGGGGTCGGAGACGTGGAACCGATAGAAGGAGAGCGTCCCCGCCGGGATCTCCGTCGGCGGGCGCCCCTCGATGCGCGGCCGTGCGTTCACGCTCACCGTGAACTCGTTCGTCGTCACGGGGGAATGCCCGGGGACGTTGTCTGTCCCTGTCACCCTGAGGCGCGCGACGCCGAACACGCCGGGCGGGGCGCGGATGCCGAGCCGCTGATCCTGGACGAACGGCTCGACGAGCACGCCGGAGACGACCTCCGGGAAGAACATGGTGGCATCGTGGTCGTCATGGATGTAGGCCCGCAGGTCGATCTCGGTGACTCGCGTCTCCCCTTCGGTGATCCAGACGTTGGAGGGAACGGCCAGCCCAGTGAGGGAGGGCGCCCGGTCCTCCTGCAGGAACACGCTCAGGGAAGCGCTGTCCTCCCCGCGGAGGACGAGGTCGGGATAGGCGTCGCCGTTCACGTCCCCGGGGGCGAGCACCGACGACCAGCCCGGGTCGGTCCCCTCCAGGCGCTGCGGGGTCAGGGGGGAGAACGCGCCCGCGGCCACCTGGGTCCAGAGCGAGACGTCGCCGTCCGTGCGCACCACCGCCACGTCGAGGTCGCCGTCGTCGTTGAGGTCCTCGACCACCGCCCTGTCCGTCAACGGACCCGAGAGGACCACCGCCGAGACGAACGTGCCGTCCGCCCCCTGGTGCCAGACCTCGACGGCGCCCGTCCCCGCCGACCGGTCCGCCTTGGCGAGGACGAGGTCCATCCGCCCGTCGCGGTCCATGTCGCCCGCCCTCACGGTCACCCGGTCCCCGAGCCCCTCGCTGTACATCTCGCGGACATCGATGGGCCGGGCGCTCCCCTGGAAGGAGAGGATCCGGACCTCCCAGGGCTTCGCGACGATCAACTCGGCGCGTCCGTCCGCGTCGAGGTCCCGCACCGCCATGGAGAGGAAGTCGGGCATCGGGTGCTCCACGCTCGCGGTCGGCTGGAAGGCGCCGGACGCGTCCTGGAACCAGAGACGGACCACGTCCGGCGTCAGCACCGCCAGGTCCAGACGGCCGTCCCCGTTGAGGTCCCCGAGCGTGAGGTCGGTCCCGGAGCCCACCGCCAGCGTCCACGCCGGCGCCAGGGAGGGCGCCGTCAGGTCCGTGAAGAGGAGGGCGCCGTCCCGCGACAGCACGGCGAGGTCCGGGCGCCCGTCCGCGTCGATGTCCTCCGCGGCGATCCGCGAAGGGCCCGGCACGGAGGCGGAGCGCCCGGGGTCGGAGAGGAACCCGTCCGCGCGCTGGTCGTGCAGGTAGAGCATGTCGCCCGCGACGTACGTCCAGGCGATGTCTCGCCAACCGTCCCCGTTGAAGTCGCCGACGGCGACGTCCCCGCCGCCGTAGGACCGCAGCTCGACGGAGGGGTGCATCACGGTGGGGAAAGCGAGGCCGGGGCCCGAGGCCCCCAGCAGCAGGAGCCCGAACAGCGGAAGAAGGAGAGCGTACCTCACGGCGAATCCCCGCCCCGCCTCCCCGGACGGCGAGGCGGCGGTTCCAGGGCGGGCGCGGGCCTTAGGGATAGTGGTGCGGATTTCGAAGTCACGCGGCCGCCGTCCCCCCCTTGCCCGCGATGGCGAGCACCCGGTCCGCGCACACCGCGGCCTCCTCGAAGTACCCCAGCTTGGCGAGCACGAAGCCCTTGTTCACCCACGCCCCGCGGTAGTTCCGATCGATCTCCAGCGCGCGCTCGTAGCACTTCAGCGCCTCGTCGTACTTCCCCATGCGGGCGAGCGTGTTCCCCTTGTTGTTCCACGCGACCTCGTAACGGGGGTTGGCGGCGATCGCCTGGTTGAACGACCAGAGCGCCTCGGTGAACTCGCCCTTCCGGGAGAGGACGTTCCCGCGATTCAGCCACGCGACGGGGTTGGTGGGGTTGATCTTCAGCGCGGTGTCCAGGCACTTCAGGGCGTCGTCGAGCTCCCCGAGGAGAAGGAGCGCGGCGCCCTTGCTCGTCCAGGCGGTCTCACTGGAGCCCGTCGCGCTGCGCCGGCTCATCCGGATGGCGCGGTCGTACGCCCGGACGGAGCCCTCCGCGTCGAGGGAGATGTGACGGGCGCGCCCGCGCTCCACCGCCACGTCGACGCGCGACTGGACGAACCGTCCCTCCAACCCCATGCCCGCCGCCACGGCGACGAGGAGCCCGCCGGCGGCCCAGAGGGCGTCCCCCGCGAGGGCGGTCAGGGTCCCGACCGTGAGGGGCGTGAGGGCGAGCAGGAAGAGAAGCAGGTTGCCTGCCGCCGCCGGCAGGAGCAGGGCGGTCTTGTGCCCGATGCGGACGGCACCGACGAGCGTCGCGATGCATCCCGCGCCGAGGAAGAGCGCGTCGAACTCGACGAGGAAGGGGCCGCCCAGGAGCCAGCGGATGGGGGCGATCGCGACGAGGAGGAGGCCCGCGGCGGACAACGCCGTCCATCTCCCGCCCATGACCAGCCCGGCGGCGCAGGCCCCGACCAGGGCGATCGTCGTCCCGAAGAGGGTCCCGAAGATGATGAGGAGGATTTCCGGGCCGAAGGGGTAGTCCAGCACGGGGGTGTTCAATGCAAGGACGAGGACGGAGACGAGGCTAGCCCCCGAGAGGTAGACCCAACCCTCCGAAAAGAGCACGAGACGGGGAGGCGCCGACCTCGGGCGCGGCGGGAGCGGGGCGCGCTCCGCTTCAATCCCGTCGGTGGCGGTGAACACCGGGGCAGGGGCGCGCCGAGCCGCCCGGGAAGGCTCCGCGGCGACGAACGCCTCCTCCGGGGCCTCCTCCACCGTCTCCTCGAAGGTCTCCTCGGGAACCGCCTCGGGCCCTGTCTCCTCCGCCTGGGGTTCCGAAGCGATGGGGGCGCGCTCCGGCACGACGTCCGGCTCCGGTTCGGCCTCCGCCTCGGGTTCCGTTTCAGCCACGGGCTCCGGCTCGGGCACCGGTTCCGGTTCGCGTCGCCGCCTCGCGAGAGCCCTCCCCTGTGGGGGCTCCGGCGGCTCCTCGGGCACCCGTGCCGGCACCTCCGGTTCAGGACGGCGCAGGGGCATGGCGAAATCCTGACGCCGCTTCGCCTTCTTCCTCGCGGCGGCCGGCTCAGGCTCCTGGGCCATCGCGGGCTCTGCCGGCGCCGGAGCAGGGGCCAGAGTCGGAGGGGCGGCCATGGCTTCGGAGGGTCTGGCTTCCGGGGCGGCGGTGATCGGTTCCGGCGGTCTCAGCGCCACCTCCTTCACGGGCTCGGGCACCTCCTTCACGGGCTCGGGCGGATGGACCGTGGACGCGGTGAACACGTCGATCGCGGTGCAGATCGGGCAGGTGCCGTTCGCGTCGAGCTCGGCGCCGCACGTCTCGCACGTGGAGACGGGGGCCGCGGCCGCCCTCGGGGCCGGGGTCAGGCGCGGGGCCTCGGTGCCGCACACGACGCACGCCTCGGCGCCCCGGGCGAGGACCGCCCCGCACTGCGTGCACACGTGATCGTCCGGCCCCGGCGCCTCCGCCCTGGGGGCCGGCTCGGCGAGGGGCGACTCCGGGACGACCTCCTCCTCGAAGTCCAGCGGGGTGCCGCAGCGGTCGCAGGCCTTCGCGCTCGCGTCGACGAAGGCACCGCACCCGCCGCAGAGGAAGAGCGTGCCCGAGGCCCGCTCCCGCTCCGTGCCCGACTCCTGGACCTTGGAGCGGTCGACCTTGAGCGCCTTGAGGAGCGTGTCGAGCTCCCGTTCGCCGCTCCGGTGGCCGCACTGGACGCACTCACTGGCGTCCCGGGGCATCGGCGCCCCGCAGTTCACGCACTTCGACGCCTTGCGAGCCAAGGCTACCTCAAGGGAGGGGTTTCCATCGGTCGGGAGCGATATAAACATATCCACGCCCCTGCCTCCTGGCGCACCAAGGTTCTATATCCGCAGGAGGGTCCGCGCCCGGTGAGCTCCCACTTCTGGCCGCAGCTCGCCGCGGCGGCCGTGGGCATCGGCCCGGCGCTGGCGGTGATGTTCCTCTCCCTCCGCCGCTACGACCGCCCGCACTTCGACCACACCCTGTTCGACGACCGCAGGATCTTCTTCGCCTTGGCGGTGGGGCTCGTGGTGGGGACGGTGACGACGGTGGCCGGGGCCTTCGTCTCGGTCCCCGGAGGAGGCCTCGCCTCCGGGTTCGTCATCGGGCTGCTCCTCGCGATCGTGGAGGAGATGTTCAAGCTCGTCTACCTGAACCGCCCGGGCTACCGGGCGAGGTTCGACACGGTGTTCACCGGCTTGGCCCTCGGCTGCGGGATGGCGGCCTCGGGCGGCTTCGCCTCCGCCTACCTCTCCCGCGAGTCCCTCGGTGATCCCGCCATCGGGGGGTTCGTCGTCGTCTTCGCGGTCTCGCTCGCGGGCCTCCACGCCTTCACGGGGAGCCTGATCGGGTTCGGGTGCGCGTTCGGGCGGACCTTCCAACGGCTCGCGGCGGTGATCGCGGTGCGCGGGGCGTACATCGCGCTCGCCATCCCGTTCGCGACCTCGTCCTCGTTGCCCGCCGTCATCTTCCTGGGGCTGACGCTCGGACTCGCGCTGTTCCTCCTGTACTGGACGCTCCGACACACCCTCCCCGATGCCGTCCCGCCAAGCGTGTGGCGCCAGCGGCGTCGAAAGGTCCGCAGCCGCCCAGGGGTCAGGTGACCGTCCGGAAGTAGCCCGGCCGGGGTTCAACGATCAGGTTCTCGCGGCGGAGGGCGTCCAGGGCGGCGTCGACGTCCGGGACGCGGACGCTCCGGAGGACGCGGTCGAGATCGTCGCGCGTGAACAGCACGACCTCGCGGGTCAGGCCCTCGGCGGCGGCGAGGATGCGCGTGCGCCGGTCGCCGGACCTGGCCGCGCTAGCGACACGTTCATGGACGACCTTCGAGCGCCGGCGGGGCCGGGCCGGCGGGAGTGCTCCCCCGGCGACCTCGAGGGCGACCGAGCGCACCGCCTCGGGGAGCTCCGTCACCGTCGCCACGCTCGCCCTCAAGGCGGAGGCGCGCACGGGGATCGTGAAGCCGCAGGAGCACGCCGTGGTCTTCTGCGTCGCCCGCACGCCCTTGGCCCTGTGACAACGAGGGCAGAGGACGACCCCGTACATCAGAACACGAAGACCAGGGAGCCGAGACAGGCGCCGTAGTGGTCCATGGGGATCGAGAGCTCCTCGATCTTGTACTCGAGCCTCTTGAAGCGGATGCCGCGGAGCTTCGCCATCTCGCCCATCTTCCACTCGAGGATCTCGCGCAAGGCCTTCCCCGTCCCGTGGATGTGGCCCTCCGCGACGTACCCGCCGTGGCCGTCGTCGCGGAACCCGTACGCGATCCCGGCGGAGATCATCTCGCCCTCCCCGCCGCGCTGCTGCGCCAGGACGGTGTGGGTGATCGCCCCCATCGGGATCTCCCGGCGCTTCACCTGCTTGATGCCCACGGGGAGGATCGAGGAGACGGAGACGAGGTTCTGCTCGCCGATCCCCGCGTTGAGGAGGGCCTCATCGAAGGCGTTCAGGTCGGAGACCTTGCTCACGGCCTTCCCGGACGTGACGAAGAACTTCCTGGGCATCGGCAACATGCGGGGTCGCGCATACTAAGTTCACCCTTAAAGCTATGGTCGCGGCGCCTCCTGTCGGGCGAGCGTTTTCACCATCTCGTGCGCGTCCTCGCCCCAGGAGTAATAGGCATAGAGAAGGCCCGACGCGCGGAAGCCGAGGGAGCGGTAGAGCGCGATGGCGGCCGTGTTGCTGACCCCGACCTCCAGGCGCAGCGCCCTCGCCCCCCGGTTGCGCGCGAACGCCTCGGCGGCCTCCATGAGGGCGCGGCCGACCCCGCGGCGCCGGAACGGCGGGGCCACCGCGACGGAGAGGATGCGCACGCTCTCCGCCTCCGTCAGGGCCATCACGGCGCCGCGGAGGACGCGGTCCTCGTCGAGGATCGTGAACGCGGACGGGTGATGGAGGATCCAGGAGAGGTGGTCGCGCCGGAACCGCCGCTCCTGGAAGCACACCTCCTCGAGTCTCTCTAGGGCCTCCAGGTCGGAGGGGGAGGCCGGGCGCAGCACGCGCGGGGGAAGTGTCGCCACGTATTTCGCCCTAGCGGAAGGGAGAAGTAGCGCGCGGCGGTTCGCCCGACGGAATGGCGGAGCGGGCGACGGTGCGGGACGTCCTCTCCGGGCGGCACACCGGCCACGAGGTCCAGCTCCACGGGTGGATCCACCGCACCCGTTCCTCGGGCGGGCTCGTCTTCGTCGTCCTCCGGGACGCGACCGGGACGGTCCAGGTCACCGCCAAGAAGGGCGTCGTGCCGGAGAGCGGATTCGCCGACGCGGAGCGCGCGCTCGTCGAGTCGGCGGTGAAGATCGGGGGCACCGTGCACGCCGATCCGCGCGCGCCCGGGGGTGTCGAGGTCCGCGCCTCCTCCTTCCAGGTCGTGAGCTTCGCCGAGGTCTTCCCGATCAAGGAGGGCGCCGGGGAGGAGTTCCTCCTCGACATGCGCCACCTGTGGATCCGCTCCACGAAGATGGCGCCGGTGTGGCGGGTGCGGCACACCGTGGTCGGCGCCATCCACGAGTACTTCCGCGGCGCGGGGTTCCTCCAGATGGACCCGCCGATCCTCACGCCTCGGGGCAGTGAAGGCGGCTCCACCGTCTTCGAACTGGATTACTTCGGACGCAAGGTCTACCTCACGCAGTCCTGGCAGCTGTACGCCGAGGCGTTCGCCCTCGCCATGGAGAAGGTGTACTGCGTCGCACCCTCCTTCCGTGCCGAGAAGTCACGCACCGTCCGGCACCTCACCGAGTACTGGCACGCCGAGATGGAGGTCGCCTGGGAAGGCCTCGACTCCGTGATCGCTCATGGGGAGCGTCTCATCGGCCACGTCTGCGCCCGCGTCGTCGAGCACAACGCGGCGGACCTCGAGGCACTCGGTCGGAACGTCGAGGAGCTCCGTGCGGTGAAGCCGCCGTTCCCGAGGATGACGTACACCGAGGTCATCGACGAGCTCCACCGCCGGGGGAGCGCGATCGAGTGGGGCAAGGACCTGCGGACCGAGGAGGAGCGCGAAATCGCGAAGGGGAGGGCGATGCCGCTCATGATCACAAACTACCCGCGCGTCTCGCAGGCGTTCTACAAGGCGGTGGACCCCTCGGACCCGAAGGTCGTCCTGAACTTCGACTGCATCGGGCCGAACGGGATGGAGCTCATCGGCGGGAGCGAGCGCGAGCTCGGCCTGGAGAACCTCCGCGAGGGGATGCGCCTCATGGGCGAGGACCCCGCGGAGTACGAGTGGTACCTGGACTCGAGGCGCTACGGGAACGTGCAGCACGCCGGGTTCGGCCTCGGCGTCGAGCGGCTCGTCCAGTGGGTGTGCGGCCTCGAGCACATCCGCGACGCCGTGCCCTTCCCCAGGACGCCGGGGCGATACTCCCCGTAGTACGCCCTCGCCCCGGGACAAGGTCTTTTCCAGGCGCCTCCTTCCACCGGCGATGCACCCCCTCGACATCCTCCGCGACGACCATCGGGAGATCAAGGGGCGGATCGCGGCGTTCGAGGTCCGTCTCGACGCGGCGGTGCGCCGCAGTCTCCCCGGGACCGTCGTCGCGTCGTTCGCCGCGGACCTCGCCTTCCTCCGGGGCGACCTCCTCCGACACTTCGGGCGAGAGGACCGTGCCCTCCTCCCCGCGCTGGAGCGGAAGCTCGGTCGGTACGGGGACTCGATGGTCGACCTCCTGGCGCAGGAGCACGCGGAGCTCCGCCGCGCGGTGGGGAAGTTCTCCGAGGCGGTGGCGGTGACCGAAGGCGCCGAGGACGGGGGGGGCCTCGAGGAAGTGAACCGGCACGGGCTCTTCTTGGTCCAGGTCCTCCAGGACCACGTCAGGAAGGAAGAGCTCGCGTTCTTCCCGAGGGCGCTCGAGGTGCTGACCGCCGAGGACTGGGAGGCGGTGGCGCTGGTGCTAGCGGCCGAGCGCTAGGGCGGACCGAAAACCCCTTGGCCGCGTCGCCCTAGGACTCGCCATGGACCCCCGCCGCCGGCACCTCCTGCTCGTCGGCGCCTTCGCCGCGCTCCTCGCGCTCCACGTGTGGCTCCTCCTGAGATCCCTCTACCGGGGGGAACCGCTCCTCGCCATCCTCCTCGCAGTCGCCGCCGGGTTGTTCGTGCACCGCATCGCGCACCATCTCGGGCAGGCCCGGGGCCGCATGGCGGTGGCGGTGGACCGCGAGACGGAGCGCCGGAGGATCCGGCTCTGGTCCATCGTCCTGGTCCTGCTGCTCCCGGTCCACGCCTGGCTGCTCCTGAGCTTCCTCGCCTCCGGGGACGCCGCGCTCGCGGCCCTGGTCGCCGTCGCCCTGGGACTCATGGTGTACCGGATTGGCGTCTATGCTCGGCGCGCGATGGGACTGCGCACCGCCTAGCCCGCCCCGGGACTCCAGTCGTTTCGACCCCGGGCCCACAAACTATAAACGACGCTCGGAGGACTCACGAACGCCTTCCCCGTGAGGGGTCGGTAGGGGTTGAGCATCGTGCGCGCGTGGGCAGGGCGTTTCTCGGCATGGGTCAGCTTGCTCGTGATTGCGTCCTCGTTCGGAGCGCTCGTCGCGGTCCTGCCCGGGGCCCAGGGGGCGGTAATCTGGGCCGACAACCTCGATCCCCCCATCCCCGGATGGACCTCCTCGGGGATCTGGCACCCCGCCATCGCCGGGCCCGACTTCTGCTACGGGAACACGACCTCCAACCACCCCGCCGCGGCGGATACCGGGAACACCGCCTGGGCCTACCATGCGGACACCGTGCCCCCGGCCCTCCCGGGATTCGACTGCTCCTACAACCTCGGCGCGTTCGTCCCCGTGGCCCACATGGGGACGATCGGCACGCCCCCCGGGGCGATCACGCTCCCGCCGCTCGGGGAGAGCTGGCTCCACTTCTCCACGTGGCGCGAGACGGAGGGCGGCGGACTGCGCGACACCATGCGCGTCCTCGTCGCCGCTGGCGGGCCGCCCGTCCCCGTCTTCCAGCTGCTCGACGCGGTCGGCCCCCAGTTCTTCTGGGAGCGCATCCACGTGAACCTGACCGCCTTCGCGGGCAGCAGCGTCCGGATCCTCTGGGAGTTCGACACCGTCACGGCGTCCGCCAACGGTTTCGCCGGCTGGTACGTCGACAGCGTCCTCGTGGACGACGTCGTCCCGGCGGGGGGCACCCTGACCGTCACCCCCTCGGACATCGCGCCGGCCACCGCCGCGCAGGGAGAGACGGATGTCGAGGTCATCCAGCTCGACACGTCCGTGAGCGCGGGGACCGTGACCTTGGCGAGCCTCACCGTCGACCTCACCGGCACCGGAGCGGACACGGACATCGCCGCGGTCCGCCTGTGGGCGGACGACGGGGACGCGACCTTCGATCCGCTCGCGGACACCCTCCTCGACACCGGACAGGTCGGCCTCGGCAGCGCGACGCTCTTCCCGGGCTGGGCGCTCTTCGCCCTCGCCCCGCAGAGCCTGTTCCTCAGCTACGACATCTCCGGCGGCGCCACCGTGGGCGCGATCGTCGGGATGCGCATCGTGGACTCGGCCCGGTTCATCCCCTATCCGCCCGACACAATCACATGCTCGGGATGCCCGATCAACACGTTCGACGGGGTCAAGACGCGGATCACCGCCGGATTCGGCGGCGATCTCGTGACCTTCACCCCGTCCGACCTCGCGCCCCTCACCGCGGCCCAGGGCCAGCCCGCCGTGCTCATGGGCCGGATCGACGTCACCGTCAGCGCCAACACCGCCACGGTCCAGGCGGTGCGCCTGAACCTCACCGGATTCCCTCCCGCCGACGCCGATGTGGCCGCGGTGCGCATCTGGCAGGACGACTATGACTCCGTCTACGAGCCGCTCGCGGACCTCCTCGTCGGCACGGGGACGTTCACCTTCGGCATGGCGGCGATTCCGCTCGTCCCGGCCGTCCTCGTCAGCGCGGGGCTCGACGAGGTCCTCTGGATCGGGTACGACATCGATGTCCTCGCCGGGGTCGGGCAGTACGTCGGGCTGTACATGGACGGCGGCGCCCTCGCGATCGCGCCCCCCGACACGTCGGCCTGTTCGGGATGCCCCGTCGACACCTACACGGCCGGCGTCGACACGCGGATCACCGGCCTCCCCGACATCCTGGCCGCGACCCCCTCGGACATCGCACCGATCACGGTGGACACCGGCACGGCCGACGTGCCCATGATGCAGGTGAACCTCAGTGTGAACGCGAACGACGCGACGCTGGACACCGTGACCGTCACGCGCACGGGTACGGGAACCGACTCCGACGTCGACCGGATGGACCTGTGGCAGGACGACGGCGACGGCCTTCCCAACGCAGGCGACGCCTACCTCGGCTCGGGCACGCTGGCCGGAGGGGACGCGGTCCTTCCCGCCGCCGTCACCGTCACCGCAGGAACCCCCGTGATCCTGTTCGTCTCCTTCGACATCGCCGCCGGGGCCACGCCCGGGACCTATGTCGGCGCCATGATCGACGCGGCCACGGACTTCGCCGTGGCCGCACCCGACCTCGGCCTCTGCCCCGCGTGCCCGGTCGACACCTACGGCGCGCTGACCAAGACCCTCCTCACCGCGCCGCCGAACGCGTTCCCCGAGGCGGGCTCCCTCACGGTGGAAGGATTCGCCGCCGCCACGCCCGGGATCCTCCACATCATGCCCGCCACGCCGCTCTTCGCCTGGGCCTACAACGATCCCGATGGGGACCCCCAGTCGGACTACGAGGTGCAGGTGGGCACGCTCTCGGGCGCCAACGACATGTGGGCCCCCGGTCCTGCCGGGTCGCCCGCCCTCGGCACCACCTACGGCGGCCTCGCCCTGGCGGACGGAGCGACCTACTACTTCCAGGTCCGCGTGAACGACGGCGCCTCCGGCTGGAGCGGTTTCAACGAGACGCCGTTCCGCATGAACACCGCCCCGCCGGTCCCCACGACCCCCATCGCCCCCGCGAACGGGGCGCCCGTCGTCTCCAGCGGGACGCAAACCGTGACCTGGACCTCCGGCGGCTTCGAGGCGGAGGGCGACACCGTGACGTACTTCTGGGAGGTCGACCTCGACGCCCTCTTCACGCCCCCGATCTACTACTCCGGCAACGGGGTGCCGACGACCTCGGGCACCTTCGCCACGGTCGCCCTGACCCAGTACTGGTGGCGGGTCCAGACGTGGGACGGGTACGAGTACTCGGCCTGGAGCCCCGCCTGGACGTTCACGACGAACGGGGCGCCGGTCGCCTCCGGGCTCGGCGTGTCCGGACCGGACATCCTGCACATCCTCTCGCCCACGCCCCTGTTCAACTGGACCTACAGCGACCCGGAGGGCACTCCGCAGGTGGACTTCGAGGTCGAGGTCGGCACGGCCCCGACGCTGAACGACGTGTGGTCCTACTACCCGATGGGTTCGTCCGCCAACAGCGTCACGTACGGCGGCGGCCCCCTCCTCGACGGCATGGACTACTGGTTCGCGGTGCGCGTGAACGACGGCCTGGAGTGGGGCGGGTGGGCCGAGGTCATGTTCCACATGAACGGCGTGCCGCCTCCGCCGACGTCGCCGGTCACGCCCGGGGATGGAACGACCGTCACCGCCAGCGCGTCGCAGACCGTGTCTTGGACCTCCGGCGGGGCGGACCCGGACGCCGGTGACACCGTGACCTTCCACTGGGACGTCGCCTCGGACGCGGCGTTCACGAACGTCCTGTACAGCGGGGACACGACGACGCTCCAGTCGAATACGTTCGCGACGGCGCCCCTCACCGACTACTACTGGCGCGTCAGCGCGACGGACACCTACGAGACCTCCGCCTACGGGAACGGGGTGACCGGGTACTGGTGGTTCAACACCTCCGCGGCGGTGAACGACCCGCCGGAGGCGCGGACCCTCACGATCAACGGCGCCGCTGCCGGATCGTCCGGGGCCTTGCATGTCCTCGGGAGCGCGCCGTTGTTCGCTTGGACCTACTATGACTCCGCGGACCCTCACACCGACTCCCAGGTACGGGTCGGATCCACATTGGCCGGGACCGACCTCTGGGCCCCGGCCGCCTCGGGCTCGCCCACCGCCAGCGCCACCTACGCCGGGAGCGCTCTCCTGCGTGGCACGGACTACTACCTGGGCGTGCGCGTACACGATGGGACACAATGGTCCGGGTGGAACGACACGATGTTCCACATGAACAACTTCCCGCCGGCGCCGACGACGCCGGTCGTCCCCGCCAACGGGACGACGATCGGGGCGAGCGGGACGCAGACGGTCAGCTGGGCGCCGGTAGTCGACGACGAGCTGGACCTGGTCACGTACCAGTTCCAGGTCTCCTCGAACGCCGCCTTTACCCTCATCGTCCACGCAGGCTCCTCCACGGCGACGACCTCGACCTCCTTCGTGACCACCTCGGGTTCGACGTACTACTGGCGCGTCCTCGGGGACGACGGGCTGGAGAACGGGCCCTACGGGAACCTGCCGACGGGGTACTGGTGGTTCAACACCTCCGGCGTGAACACGCCGCCGGTCGCGTCCTTCCCCGGCGTCGGAGGCTTCCTCGACGGGTCCCCCGGCATCCTCCACATCCTCGCCGGAGCGCCGGACCTGAACTGGAGCTACTCCGACGCCGACAGTGATGCGCAGGCCCAGTACCAAGTCCGTGTGGGGACGGCGTCGGGCCTGAACGACACGTGGGCCCCCGCCGCCTTCGGAGGCTCGGCGGGGAACGCGACCTACAGCGGCCCCGCGCTCGTCGACGGGACGAACTACTGGTTCGGCATCAACGTCTCGGACGGAGCGGACTGGTCCGGCTGGGTCGAGGTGATGTTCCGCATGAACACGCTGCCGCCGGCCCCGACGTTGAACACGCCCGCCGACGGCCTGACGGGGGTGGCCGCCGCCGTGTCGCTCACGTGGACCACGGTGACCGATGCGGAGACCGACGCGATCCAGTACGCCTGGGAGCTCTCCCTCTCCGCGACCTTCGCGACGCTGGTCGACTCCGGCACGGTGTCCGGCACCAGCGCCTCGCCGGTCACGCTCGCCGCGGGCACCCAGCACTTCTGGCGCGTGCGCGCGAACGACGGTTGGGAGGACGGCGCCTTCAGCGCGGTGTTCGACTTCACGACGGCGGGGACGACCGGCGGCCAGACCGGGACAATCACCGTGACCGTGAGCAACGCCACGGGCCCTGTCGTCGGAGCCGACGTCGAGACCGTCCACCCGACCTTGGGGTTCATCGGGGGCACGACCGACGCGAACGGCCAGTTCACCTTCACGAACCTCCCCTACGGCAACTACACCGTGCGCGCGAGCGCCTCCGGCCACGAGGACGAGACGCGAACCGTGACCCTCGCCTCCGCGTCCCAGTCCGTGACGCTGACCCTGACCGAGACGACGACCGGACCGCAGCCGACCCCCGACTACACGTGGCTGGTCATCCTGCTGATCATCGTGGTCGCCATGGCCCTCCTGCTCCTCTTCCTCCGCAAGAAGAAGAAGCCCGAGGAAGAGCCCGCCGGCATGGGGCAGCCGCCGGCGGAGGGCGCCCCTCCGGAAGCGAAGCGGGCGGAACCCCCCGCGGGCGAGAGCCCCCGGGCCGAGGAGGAACTGCCTCCGAGCGCGACGGAGCCCGCCCCGGTGAAGAAGGAGTAGGCCGCGACCTCACGGGACCGGCACGGGGCGGCGGGCCAGCGCCCGCGTGGATTCCACGAGGGCCTCGAGCTGGACGCGCACCACCTCCGGGTCCGCCACGAACAGGGCGTGGCTCTCGTCCGCGTCGAGGCGCCCCTCCCGGTACGCGGCGTCGAGCATGACGAGCGTCGCACGTCCGGCGAAGAGGAAGGTGTGCTCCAGCCGGGTGGGCGAAGGCGCGGGCCGCGGGATCACCGGGAGGGCGCGCACGCGGGGCGCCTGGAGGTCACGAAGGGCCCGGAGGTCCGGGGCGTTGGCGGTGTTGAGATACCACTCGGCGCTCGCTCCGCAGCCCGACAGCAGCGAGAGGACGTGGCCGACCATCTCGCGATCAAGGCGCCCGGGGGTGACCGCGAAGGCGTTCTCCCCCGTCGCGGTGAGGACCTCCCTGGCCCGGGCGAGCGAAGCCTCGAGCCCCTTGGTCATGGCGATGTCCGGGGACGTCGGGACGAGGTCGGGAAAAAGGCGGGCCCGGGCCTCGGCGAGCACCGTCGAGGCGGGGACGGCCGCGTAGCGACGCGGGCGCCCCGGCAGGACAATCAGCCATCCCTTGCTCGTGAGGGATCCGAGGACACGGTAGATGCCGGGGTACGAGGCCCCGATCCGCTCCCCGAGCGAGCGTGCCCCGTCCGGACCCGCGAGGAGGGCGCGGTAGGCCCGGGCCTCGCGCGCGGTCAGGCCGAGGCGAAGGAGGGGCTCGTCCACCGCGCCGACGAATCCGGGACGCCGTAAAGAACGTTGGGTCTCACCCTCTCACCCGGTAGGCTCATGCCCCCGGCGGACTTGTGCCCCCGAGGCGGCGGGCCGGGCTTCGCCTCCCGGACTCGAACCTAGTCTCGTGGGACGAACTCCTCACGGGGCGACCGGGGAACTTCGACCTGGTCCTCCATGACCTTGGTTCGATGGAGACGCGCGCGCGGACCTTGGAGCGGGTCCTGACCCTGGTGAGGCCGGGCGGGGTGCTTGTCCTCGACGACGCGCACAAGCAGGGGTACAACTCGTACGCGCGGGGCCTGCTCACCGCCAGGGGAATCCCCCACTTCAGCGCCCGCGCGTACACGTTGGATCCGGATGGGCGGTATGCGATGGTCCGCGTTCCCCTAGCGGCCGAACGTCCAGGAGCTGAGGATTCCTGGGGAGACCGACTCGAGCCGGAACCGCTGCGTCTCCTTCCCCTGAACCCGCGCCTCTCGAAGCAGCAGCAGGCCGGTCCGGGCGTCGAACGTCTCGACTGTCTCCTCGCGCAGGACTCCCCTACCGGAGCACTCCGCGCACGTTCCGGATCCGTGACACGCACGACAGGAGCGCCGCGAGAGCCGAAGGAGGCCGGAACAGGATCGGCACCGACCGGGACCGCCCCAGATCGGATCTCGCTTCCCCGCCGTCACGCACTCGCAGTCCGAGTCCTCGAGGATGCGGTACTGGAAGCCACGATGTTCTCTCCCCGCGACGGTCACCGTCACCTCGCGGAGGAAGTGCGCTGTGGACCCGAACCTCCGGGCGTCCCGGGGCCGGGGGGACTCCATGTGGATCGCCAACTCCCCGTCCGCCAACGGATAGAGCACGGGCTCCTCGTGGATCCCTTGGACGCGCCGGAGGTACTCCCGGCGGCTCTGGATCTCCTCGGCGGTCTCCCCGGGGGCGCCGGGCACCTCGAAGAACCCCGTCGGGAACGTCATCTGGTAACGCAGCTGCGACCCGCCGTCGCGGTCCAGGACCTCCCAGTCCCATCGGCTGCCGTCCTCCATCGTGTAGACCGCGCGGAACCCGGGGCGGAGCCAATCCGGGGGCCTGGGACTTGGGGGCGGTGGCCCCGGGGTCTTCGGCGGCACCCGGGAGATCGCGCCGCCGATTCCGCGCCCCATCCACCCCATGGCCATGATCCCGCCTGCGCCGAAGGGAAGGGTGAGGGCCCTCCATCCCGAGGGCGTCCCCACGATCCCAGGCAGCACCGTTGGCGTGAGCAGGAGGAGCCCCCACCCCGCCGTGAACATCAGGCTGCCACGCCACCCCCACTTCAGGAAGTGGTAGGGGATCATGGCCAGGGCGAGCCACGCCCCCGCCACGATGGGGATGTAGGCCTTGCCCGCGAGGGGCGTGCTGGGCTCAAGGACGACGAGCGCGCTGATCGCGACGGCCGACAGCAGGAATGGGCCGAAGTCCCTCAGGAGGCCTCGGCGCGGGTGGGGATCCTCCCAATCCGTCTCCTTCGGAGGGGACCACTTCTTCCAGAGGAACATGCCGACCGGCAGCAGGAACACCCACAACAGGAACACGATCAGGAGGGAGAGAGGGTGGCCCGATCGCCCGACCAGGATGGAATAGCCTATGGGGCCGCCTACCAGGATTCCGCCAAGGGCAACGATGAGGGCGACCCTCCGACGATTCACGTACTTCTGGGCTCCGGCGCCTCACCGACCGGGACATACTTCAGGACATCGACTGCGGCCGTGCTCCACATGAAAGTCCACCCACCCCGAGGAGAAGAAGTCAATGATCGTCCTCCTCCCAAGAAGACTCTCGCGCCACGGAAGGCTTCCGAGGTCTCTTCGTGCAGAACTGACAAGTAGGATCGGTGCACCTGAGCTCGAGCCACTCATTGCAGCCGAGGCACGCGTAGGCATCGAAGTCCTCGTTGCGCCGTACGGGCTTGCCGCAGGAGGAGCACACCGCATCATTTTCGCTCCACTTCACCGTGTGTTGTTTGGCTCGCCACCAAGCACGGGCCCCCGGAGCTTTCAGCCAAGCACCCTGTCCGCGATGATAATCTTCTGGATCTCGTTCGTGCCCTCGTACAGCCCGAGGATCCGCGCGTCCCGCCAGTAGCGCTCGACGTCGAAGTCCCCGCTGAACCCGTAGCCACCGTGCACCTGGATCGCGCGGTCCGCGACGTCCACCGCCATCCGCGCGCAGTACAACTTCGCCATCGAGACCTCGAGGGTGTTGTCCATCTTCCGGTCCTTCATCCAAGCGGCGCGGAGAACGAGGAGGCGGCCCGCGTCAACCGCCAACGCCATCTCCGCCAGATGCTCCTTGACGAGCTGGAAGTCCCCGATGGGGCGGTTGAACGCCTTCCGCTCCTTCGCGTACTTCACGGCCGCGTCGAAGGCCGCGCGCATCACTCCGACCCCGCCTGCGGCGACGCCGATGCGCCCGTGGTTGAGCACGAACATGGCGGTGGCCCAGCCGTCCCCGCGCTTCCCGATCAGGTGATCCTCCGGGATGCGGCAGTCCTCGAACGCGAGGTCGGCGGTGGGCGAGGCCCGCAGGCCGAGCTTCGTCGTGGTCTCCTCACGTACGGTGGTGAAGCCTTTCGTCCCCTTAGGCACCAGGAATACGGAGATGCCCTCGTGCTTGGCGGTCCCCGGCTCACGCGCAAAGACGAGGACATAGTCCGCGAGTCCGCCGTTCGAGATGAACCGCTTCGAGCCGTTGAGGACCCACTCCCCGCCATCGAGTCTGGCGGTGGTCTGCTGGTTGGCGGCGTCGGACCCGGCGTTCGGCTCCGTGAGCGCCCAGGCCCCGAGCCGCTCCCCCTTCGCGAGCGGCACGAGCCACTTCTGCTTCTGCGCCTCGTCCCCGAAGTTGAGGAGCGTCGTCTCCGCGAGCGAGGTCTGCACGGAGATGGTCGTGCGCAGCGAGGACGAGCCGCGGGAGATCTCCTCCATGAGGAGCATGAACGCCACGTAGTCCATCCCCGCGCCACCGTACTCCACCGGCACCGGCCCGCCGAGGAAGCCGAGCTCGGCCATCTTCCGCGTCACCTCGCGGGGGATCGAGCCCTTCGCCTCCCATTCCCGGGCGTGCGGCGCCACCTCGCGGTCCACGAACTCGGCCGCCGTCCGCTGGATCAGCCGCTGCTCCTCCGTCAACGAGAAGTCCATGGGGTCACCGCCGCGGCAAGGGGCCGGCGCCCCTAAAAGCTTGAGTCCTTGCGCGAGCGCGTGTCCTGCAAGGTATAAGAGGGGGAGGGGCTACGCCGCCACGGCGCCCCCGCGCCCCCGCCCATGGCCGCTCCCCCCCGGATCAGCCTCCACACCACGAACTACAACACGATGCCGTTCACCCGGCCCTCCCTGGAGTCCGTCCTCGGCCGCCTCCAGGGCCTCAACTGGGAGATGGCGGTGACGGACAACCTCTCCACGGACGGCTCCTGCGAGGTCCTGAAGGAGTTCGCGGACCGCGGCCTCCCGATCACGGTCCTCCGGAGGCGCTGCAACCGCGGGACCGGCCGGGACCTCGCCCTGAGGTCGACACGCGGCGCGATCGCCCTCACGTTCGACCTCGACACGGTCTACAACGACGCCTGGCGTCGGATGGTGGACTGGTACCTCGAGCGGCGGCCCGCGTACGCCCTCGTCGCGACGTACTCCGGCTGCTACCCCCGCGCCGCCCTCGACGCCGTCGGCGGCTGGCGCGACTTCCAGTACTGGGAGGACGTCGACCTCTGGATCCGCCTCGCCTCGAAGGGGCTCTACCGGACGTACCCGATGCGATGCGGCGAGAACCAGAAGCGCCCCCCCGCCGCCGGGCAGAAGACCCCGCGGCTCTACGCGAAGATGCGCGACACGATGGCGGTGGGGGACTGGATCCCCTTCGCCGCCTACCGGCGCGGGTACGCCGCCCTGTTCCCCCTCGGGAAGGACCCGCGGAGGGCGTTGTACTACCGCGGCGTGCTCTGGGGGGCGCTGATGCCCGCCCGCCTGAAACGGTGGCGGCTCTGCCGGAGGGACTACTCCCCCGAGGCGATGCTCGCCCCCGAGGTCTTCGTCGACCTCGGCCTCGTCCCCGGGGCGGAGCTCCGGCCGCTCGTCTCCGCGTACGACACGAGGGAGGGCGTCGCCGCGGCGGTGCGGCGGGGGGACTACGGCTTCCTCCCCGGCACCTACGATTAGATTTATCCGGGGCGCGCCTTTGGCGGCGGCGTGGGCGTGCTCTCCGACCAGGACATCCTGAAGGCGATGGGGAAGAAGGCCCTGGTGATCCGCGGGTTCCGGGAAGGGAACCTGACGCCGAACGGCTACGACCTCACGATTGCCCAGGTCGTCGTCGCGGCGCAGAACCTGAAGGCCACGTCGGGGACCGCGCGTCTCCCGGCGGGGGCCCGGTTCCTCGTCGGCACGGAGGAGCACCTCGAGCTCGGGCCCGGGCTGGTCGGGGCGCTGTGGATCCGGTCGACCTGGGCCCGGCGCGGCCTCATCGGTGCCTTCGGGGCCGTCGACGCGGGCTTCCAGGGGACGCTCACCCTGGGCGGGTTCAACGCCGCCGCGGAGCCGGTGGAGCTCCCCATCGGCGAACGCTTCGCGCAGATCGTCTTCCACGCCCTGGAGCACCCCGCGAAGAAGACCTATGCGGCCCGCTCCGGGACCTACCAGGGCCAGGCCGATGTCACGGTGCGGTGACGGGATGGCATTCCGTCCGGAGCTCTGTCCCGTTCCTGCTACCATGATAACATGATCTCGACGGGTGCCCCTTCCCGACCGCCGATCAGCCGACGCGGATGTCGACGGCGAACATCCCCTGCGTCGCCGAGTAGGCGTGCACCTGGCGGACCTCCGTCACGGTCGCCTTGACCCCGAGGCGGTCCCCCTCGGCGGCGATGGCCGCCTCCCGCCTCTCGCGCCCGGCGAGCTCGAGGATCTCGTAGTAGTGGACGACGCCCCCGACGCGGACGGAGCGAAGCGCCGCGGGCAGGAACGCGTGGGCCCCGCGCGGGAGGTCCATCGCGATCCGATCGAACCTCGGCTCCCCGGCGAGGAAGGCGCCGGCATCGCTCAGGACGGCGGTGACGTTCCCGGCGCGGTTCAGGCGGATGTTCTCCTCCAGGAGGCGGAAGGCCTCCGGGTTCGCGTCGACGGCGTGCACCCGCGCCCGCGGGGCGAGGCGCGCGACGAGGAGGGCCAGGGGGCCGACGCCGGCGAAGAGGTCGACGACCGCCTCGCCGGGGCGCACGAGGCGTGCGACGCGGAGCCGCTCGGTGCCGAGCCGCGGCGAGTAGTAGGCCCGGCCGACGTCCACCTTCAGGCGGAGCCCGTGCTCGCGGTGCTCCGTCACCGTGCGCGCCTCGCCGGCGACGACGCGGACCTCGCGCACGCGGAACGCCCCCTTCACGCCGCTGTCGAGGCACACGACGCGGGCGCGCGCCTGGACCTCGAGGATCGCCCGGCCCACCTCGGCGGCGTGGGGGACCAGGGGTTCCGGCAGCTTCAGGAGGACGATGTCGCCGATCTGGTCGAAGGCCGTGGGCAGGAGCTCGCGGAGCGCCTCGGGGACGAGGCAGACGTCGCGGTAGCTGCGGGGCGTCCGGACGGCGGGCTCGAAGTCGGCCTCGATCACCGCCAGGCCCACAGGGGGACCGCGCACGGGGAAGACGATCGAATCGCCCTCGGCGGCGACGCGGAGCGTGCCCTCCAGGAGGCCGGCCTCCAGGAGGCGGCGGCGGACGACCTCGGCTTCCCATCGAGGCGCCCGGACGGCAAGGGAACGCATCCCGACGGCATCGCCCTCCCACGGAAAGCCCTTGGCCCCGGCCTTCGACGACCCCTCGGAAAACCTTAAGAAGCGGGTGCGGTTTGGGTTACCTACAAGCATCCCTCCACAACGACCTGCCCCATTCGGGGCAGGCCTTTTTCTCGCAAACTCCAAGGGGGGACGCCCTTTTCGCCCCTCGTGGGCGAGCTCCTCTTCATCGGCCTCGGTCTTCACGGGGACCGCAACCTCCCGCAGGATTCCCTGGAGGCGGCCCGGACCTGTGACACGCTCTTCCTTGACACGTACACCTCCATCCTGCCGGGCCTGGACCAAGGGCGCCTGGAGGCCGCCGTCGGCCGGCCGGTCCGCCTCGTGGGCAGGGTCGAGGTCGAGGCGGGCGAGGAGATCTTGCGGTCCGCTGCGACCGGTCGGGCCGGCCTGCTCGTGCCCGGGGACCCGATGACGGCGACGACCCACGTGGACCTCCGACTGCGTGCGCATGCGCGCGGCATCGCGACGCGGATCTTCCACGCGGCCTCGATCCTCACCGCCGCCGCGGGGCTGCTCGGACTGCAGGCGTACAAGTTCGGACCCACGGTGACGGTGCCCCGCCCGCAGCGCAGCTACCGTCCCTCGAGCCCCTACGAACGCCTGGCGGAGAACGCGAAGAGGAGGCAGCACACGCTGGTCCTCCTGGACACCGGGGACGGGGAGGCGCCGATGGAGGCGCGGGAAGCCCTGGAATACCTCCTCCAGCTGGAGGCGGAGCTCCGGCTCGGGGCCTGCACGAGGGCCACCCTCGCCTGCGTCGTCGCGCGCCTGGGCTCGGAGGCGCCGATGGCGGTGGCGACGTCGGTCCTCGAGCTCCTGGACCATCGGGGGTTCGGCGCCCCGCCCCACGCGTTGGTCTTCCCCGGCGAGCTGCACTTCCTCGAGACCGAGGCGCTCCGGGCGTTCGCGGGGTACCGTGGCTGAGGCCTCTTCCGCGCCACGCTGGGTCCTCGGACAGAATCCGAACCAGATTGGGGAGCCTCAAGACGCGGCGTCCGTGACGGACGCGCCTTGCGGGTCGGTCTTCTCGGAGGAGCCAGCACGGCCCTTCGCATGAACTTGTGACGCGGCGTCTAGATTAAGTGGCGAGACAGGCTGCTCGGAGGCATGCGGCCTGAACGGGGTCTGGGACTCCTCCTCTTCGGAGTCGCCGCTCTCTCCTGGGCGGGCTCTACGGTCGCAGTCCTAGTCTTCGCCACCAGCTACACCGCCGTCGTGCAACTTGGGACCGCCTGGCGCGCGTGGGCACTTCTTGCCGTGCTCGTGCCTCTAGCCACCGCGTCCACACTGACCCTGTGGCTGAAGTTCGGCGTCATCCTGGAGATCACCATCCTGGCCCCCAACCTCAGGCGCTCCCGACTCGAGCTGACCGTGGAGATGCAGTCGCCGAGAGGGCATGCCACCCGGAAAACCCTCGAGTTCCGCCTGGACACCCAGGAGTTCCTTGCAGATGAGCCCGGGACAGACGAGGAGTCCCAAGAGTCCCACAGGCCCAGTTTGGACGGAGACCTCCCTCTCCAAGTTCTCTTGACAGAGATTGAAGTGCCCAAGGGGTCGAAGGTCAGGCTGCGGTTGGGGATCACGCCCACGGGCCCTTCTGCGGAAACGTCACTCCGTGCCACCACCAACACACGCCTTCAGGTCCTCTGGGAGGATGGAGGCTTCCGATTCGCGTCCGAGTCAGAGTCCAACGCGTGAACCCGGCCCACACCGCGCGCGTAGAGGAGAGGGTTCAGAGCGCTCCGCGAATCCTCGCCGCGCTCTCCTCGAGCTTCTCCCGCGGCGGCTTCGTCGGGTTGTACTTGATCCCGAAGCTGTCTCCCTTGTACCGAGGGATCACGTGGAGATGCAGGTGAGGCACCTCCTGCCCGCCGGCGTCCTCGTTCGCCTGGTAGAGGTTCATCCCGTCGCATTGCAGCGCCTGCTTCGCCGCCTTCGCGAGGCGCGTCGTCACCGCCATCAGGTGCCCCGCGAGGATCGAGTCGAGCCCATAGAGGGTCTCCACGTGCTTCCGCGGGATGACGAGGAAGTGCCCCTCCGTCACCGCCGCGATGTCCATGAACGCGACGACATGGTCGTCCTCGAAGACCTTGGAGGAGGGGACTTCCCCGGACACGATGCGGCAGAAGATGCAGGCGTTCACGCTGCGGGACGTGTCGAGGTCCCTATAAGCGTTGGGCCGGGAGTGGGGGGGCCCTGGCGACCGCCAAGGCGGCTGGGTGTCCCTGGGACCACCGCCGCCCGCTCCGTCGTGCCGCTGTCCGCCCACCGTCGGAGGCCTGAGTGGGCTCCCTTGCCGTCACCGCTGAATGGCGAATCACGGGATCGGGGCCGTCCATCACCGAGGCGCCTACGCCGTAGAGCCACTCTACCGAACGAACACCACCCATTGGCCGTCCAAGGAGATGGCGGGCCACCTCAAGATCCAGCCCGGGTCGCTGTAAAGAAACGTGCGGGTCGAGGTCTCGATGTCGACCGAGTACAATGCTGTGTATCTCGCCGAATGATCTGCGCACACTACCGCACGGCCATCGGGGTCGGCAGCAGGCTCGATGCACGACCCTGGAAGAGTGCGTTCCGTCTGCCACGTCGCGATTCTCTTTACGGCGAGATCGGCCTGGGCAGTTTGGCCATTCTGAACGACGACCTTCTCGTCATCCAGGAAAACGAAGTCAGGTTCCGTCCCCACGGCTCGGATGGTTCCCGAACTGAAGTCATAGATGACGATCTGGAGGATGTCGAAGCCGCCATCCGCCACGGTGGTCGATCAGACCCAGGCGAGCAGGGAGCCGTTCGGGCTGAAAGCGAGGTTGTCCACATCGATGCACGAGGGCCAGTCAGACGCCCGGAACAGAGTGATTCTCGTCCCGTTGTTCAGGAACAGGAGCTTGACTTGCCCGTAATCCAGATACCCAAGGCGAACCCCATCGCGGGCCGGCGCGGGCGAGTGACCCTGGATCCCCAGATCGCGGACGGTCCCCGCGACCGGGTCCGCAACGGTGAGATTCGTCGTCTGGCCCGTGTAGCGTGAGAAGTAGACCAGCCCCCCCGGCCCGAACGCCGGGGGGGAGTTCACGTAGGGGGAGGACAGCGCGGACGCGTTGGTGCCGTCTCGCCGCATGAGCCAGAGGCGGCCCTCGACCTGGGGCACGCTCGGTTTCGGGAGGAGAGCCACCCAAGTCACTACCCCAACGAGAGCGATAGCCACGGTCAGGGCGAGCAGGGTCTTGAGTCTACGGAAGTCCCGGTCGTGTGCCATTAGGGGGGCCTCCGCCACAGCCAGGGAAGCAGCGCACGCCACGTCGCATCCGTGTAGTCTGACCAGCGAAGGATACCATGCACGCCTGTCGCCATGGCGTCATACAAGTCCTCGCTGGACCCGTTGGAGTGGAAGTGGATGCTCGCCCCGGGAGGCACCGGAATCGCCTCCATGGTGCCGGTGTCCGCGTTCGCGACGACCACCGTCGGGACCCCGGGCGCCTGAACGAGTCCCGGAGCCGCCGAGCACCATCACGAGCCCC
>Ga0209641_10000275_pt1 | contig 46223 bp, 67 predicted proteins | sample RifCSP16_1_FD_184022 | JGI IMG/M metagenome (GOLD analysis project Ga0209641, IMG submission 184022) | Soil microbial communities from Rifle, Colorado - Rifle CSP2_sed 16_1 (SPAdes) (version 2) | ecosystem: Environmental > Terrestrial > Deep subsurface > Rock core/Sediment | place: Rifle... | reverse complement strand
GGGTGGGACTGGTTTCTCTGGTGGGAGGTGACGCGGGTGTCGGGACATCGCGGGATGAGGATATGGGGGAAGAAGCTTCGGTTGGAGTTTCGGTGGGAGTGGGGTGGGGAGTGGCTATATCGGGAGCTTGGGCGAGTTGAGGAGAGGCCCGGTGGTCGGAAACTGATTTGGAGAAGGAGTCGGGGGTGTCTTGGACGGCTGTCCGCAAATGGCTAAGAATACCGGTGGCCAATTCTCCGGTGTGGTAGGCCAGGAGGCTGGCGGAGGTGATTTCGGTCGCGATGGCAGCAGCTTTCAGGGCTTGGTCGATCCAGTTTTTGGGGTTTTCGTAGCCCTGTTTTTGCGCATATTCTATTCCTGATTTGACTATATGTCTGGTGAAGGCGGTTGTGGCGAGGGCTCTAGCGGCGGATTCAGCTGTCTGGCCTCCTAAAGATCCCAGAATTTCTTCTGACGGGAGGGCTTTGGCTATTAATGTGGGAACAGCGATCATACTGATTCCAACGATCATGCCCAGTATCTTTGCTTCTCGATCTTTTTGGGATTCTCCGGTCCAGAGAAAACGCCAGTTTTCTACAGCCACATCTTTTAGGGCGGTTAAGGCCTCGGTGGTATTGGTGGCGCCTTTTTCTTTGATGGCGTGGTGGAGTTTCTGGGCGACGTCGTAGCCGTAGAATCCCATACCGATACCGGCTCCAAGGAGGGGATTGATGAGAGTGGACCCGGTGATGAGGCCGATTTTTCCGCCAGTTGTGGCGGTTTTGAGGTCGGCGTTGATCCTGTCGGCGAGTTTTTGGCCGGCGGTGGTTTTGAGGAAGTCATTGAGGCGGCCGGTGTGGTGGGAGAACCACTCTTGGGCCGAAGATGTAAGGCCTTTTAAGGCCGAGAGGTTGAGGTAAGCAGTGGCGTGAACATCTTCATCGCAGGCAGAGGTGTTTTGGAAGATCGCGAGCTGATCCTGGTGGTCGTTGAAGGCGGGGGTATGAGTTTTACGGTACTCACGGACCATGACTTGAAGGTCGGTAAAGTTGTCTTCGGGGGGAATGCCGCTGCCGTTATTTCCGTTCCTCTTTCTGCCATTTTTGGGTGGTTCTAAGAGGGAGTTTGCAAGTCTTAGCAGTTCTGTGGTGACGTAATCAGCAAGTTGTGGGTTGTCGGTTAGGCCGCCGGTTTTGTTTTGGCCTCTGGCGAGGGTGTTTAATTGTTGAGCGGTTTCGGTTCTGGTAAGGTTGTCGTTGGGAGCCGAGGGATCAATGACTTCGGCGACGATTTGGACAACATGTGTATATAGGCCCAGTGTGGCGGCAGTAAATCCGAGTTTGGATAGCTGTATGGCTGCGTCGGCTTTTACAAAGGGGTTGGTTTCACCAGAGTGGATCAGTCGGTACAATTGGCCATAGGATTTTTGGGGAACAGGGGGAGTTTCGGCTGACATGGGGGCATTTTAGCACACTTTCTATCCTATAGTCCAGTATGGAGACATGAGATAGTGTATATTTGAGAGGTGGAAAGTTATCGGGAGACGAACTGGTGGAAGTATTTGGAGGAGCCGATGCAGGATTTGGTGAAGGAAAGCTTTTTACTTTTGGAGCGGGAGAGGGGGAGTCGGGATGGATGGCATGACTACTCATTTGTGGTATTTCCCATGGCCAAGGCGTATGAGGGGTTTTTGAAAAAGCTGTTTTTGGATTTGAAGTTGATTAGCAGACAACAATATTTTGGCGAGCACTTTAGAATTGGGCGGGCTCTGAATCCAAATTTACCAAAGCGGTATAGATCGGGGTGGGTGTATGGAAAGTTGGTGGATTATTGCGGGAGTGAGGATCTGCCATTGACCTTGTGGGGGGTGTGGAAGAAGGCCAGAAATCAAATATTCCATTTTTTTCCGGATCATCATCAGTTTATTTCGCTGGGGCAGGCCTCTCGGTTAATAGATGAATTGGGGGGAGTGATGGAGCAGGCACTAAGGGGTTGCAGGCTGGCTTAGTCATTTTCGGGTAATATTCGTGTACAGATAAGAGGGTGCCGGGCCGGTGATGCGGCATTGTTGGAGTTGACAGAGTGTGGCATACTTAAAGGTGCCCCGAAAAAATTTGGGAGTGAAAGAATGAGCGAAGCCAATTCTGTTGAAAGATCGTTTATGAGGCAGGTGTGGGGAAGCGCGCGAAACATGGTTTTGGGCATGTCTGCGGCTTTGGCTGTGGGAGTCGTGGTTTTGGCGCTATCGGTATTGTCGGCGGTTAACCCGCTGGCGGTATCGCCGCATCAGGATGCAAATGTCGCGTCGGAGTCGGCTATAGTGGAGTACTATTTGCCATATCCGGGACTACTGCCCGACAGTCCACTGTATAAGCTGAAGGCAGTGAGGGATAAGATTGGACTGTGGATGACTTGGGATAGAGGGAAAAAGGCTGAGAAGGAACTTTTTTTGGCGGATAAACGGATAGGGGCGGCGATGGCGCTTTTGGAAGGAGGAAAGGGGGAGTTGGCAGTGGTGACAGCGACTAAGGGAGAGAAATATTTGGAGCAGGCTGTAAACAGAGCAGTTATGTTGAACAAAGAAGGGTTGGATGTGAAGAGCTTGCTTTTGCAATTGGAGAAAGCGGCGGGGAAACACGAAGAATTGATGGGGGAAATTGTGACCAGATCGGCAGGGGCAAATAAAGATATGGCGGTCGGCACTGAAGCATTAACATCGGCTCTACATGAGAAGATGGGGCAAGTGGTGTTGGAGTTGGAGTGATAGTTTTTGATGTACTAGTTAATAGTTGACGATAGTTATTTAGTGGGATAGGCTAGTTGTCGCCACTAAATATAGTGGATTGAAAATCTATGTGGTGTCCGTTTTGTGCACATCCTGAAACTTCGGTATTGGAGTCGCGGGCGGCCGAAGACGGACAGAGTTTACGCCGGAGGCGGGAATGCCAAAAGTGCCAGAAGCGGTTTACCACATGGGAACGGGTGGAGGGACCGACTGTTTTTGTCATCAAGCGCGACGGAGGCCGGGAGGCATTTGATCGAGAAAAGATTGTAAGAGGAGTGATCAAATCTTTTGACAAACGGCCGGTGTCTGTGGACCAAATCCGCCAATTGGCGGACGAGGTCGAACGGGAAGTGCGGCGCAAGGAGGCCACGGAGATATCATCCAAAGCAATTGGCAAGATGGTCCTTAAAAGATTGAAAAATATAGACAAAGTTGCCTGGATCAGATTTGCCAGTGTGTACTTTGAACTGACCGATTTAACTGAGTTTGAAAAGTTATTTGAGAAAATTTCATAATGCCTGAATTACAATTAAAAACAGTAACCAGAGCCAGGGGAAGTCCAAAGAAAGGTAATGGACATGTGACAAATGGGCGTTTGAAAACTGTGAATGTTGCTCGTCCGGAGATTAGCCGGAATTTGCTGGCAAAGCGATATCTGCAGAATAACGAGAAGACGTGGGATGATGTGGTGATGCGGGTGGCCAGGCACGCGGGGAGGAAGACTGGCAGGACGCGGGAATTTTTTGAAGCTGTTTATTCGGGAAAGTTTTTCCCATCCCGAATGGCTTATATGGGGACTCCCTATCCGTTTGCATCCAGTTGCTTTGTGTTTCCGGTGGACGATAGTCTGATGGGAATAATGGGAACTTTGACTGACGCTTGCCAAGTGCAGAAGTATGGCGGAGGGACGGGTTATAACTTTAGTCATCTTCGGCCGAAAGGAGAAGTTATTAGCACCAGTGGGGGGGAGGCGAGTGGTCCGGTATCGTTTATGGGGTTGTATCACAATGCGATGGAGGTAGTACACAGAGCGGGGAAGAAGCATGCGGCCCAAATGGGCATTTTGAACTGTGATCATCCCAATATCATGGAGTTTATTCAGTGTAAGGATAAAGAGGGGGCTTACTGGACTTTTAATATTTCAGTGGCAGTTACGGATCGGTTTATGGAAGCGGTTAAAAACAACCGGGATTGGGATCTGCAGTTTAAAGGGAAGGTGTACAAGACGATCAAGGCTCGGGATTTGTGGGAGTATATTGTGCAGCACGCTTGGCATAATGGCGACCCAGGAGTGATATTTATTGATACCGTGAATCGCAACAATTGCTACCCTGAGCCCATCGAGGCGTGTAATCCGTGCGGTGAACAGATGCTGCCGCCATATGTATCTTGTAACTTGGGCTCGATAGATTTATCCAGGTTTGCGATGGATGGTCAGGTGGACTGGAAAGGGTTGGAGGAGGTTACCCGGACGGGAGTGCGGTTTTTGGACGGGTCGGTGAGCGCGGCGTTTTGGCCTGTGGCTAAAATCCAGGAGCGGACCCGCAAGTTTAAAAACATTGGCCTGGGAGTGATGGGATGGGCGGATATGCTAATTTTATTGAATATTCCTTATGACTCAGGCGATGCCGTTGAGTTGGGAGAGAAAGTGATGAAGTTTATTAATGATGCCGCGAATGATGAGTCGCGCCGGTTGGGGGGTGGTAAGCGGAAAAATACAACCTTGACGTCGATTGCACCTACCGGATCTATTAGCTTGCTGGCCGGTTGCTCGTCGGGGATTGAGCCGGTGTTTGGTATTGTGACGATGAAGAATACGTATGTAGGGTCTTTCCGGGGGTTGCATTGGATATTCGAGGATATAGCCAAGAAACGAGGTTTTTACAGTGAGGAGATGGTAGAGAGGATTGCGAAGGAAGGATCGGTGCAAAATTTGGACGTGCCAAGTGACGTGAAGCGGCTATTTAAAACGGCGATGGAGATTGATTGGGAGTGGCATGTCAAACACCAAGCGGCTTTCCAAAAATACACTGATAATGCGGTGTCCAAGACGGTTAATTTGGCAAATAGCGCGACGGTGGAAGATGTGGATAAAGCTTACTGGATGGCTTATGAGACGGGGTGTAAGAGTATTACAGTGTACCGGGATGGTAGCCGTCAGGTACAGGTTATGGATGCCAAAGATGTGTCGAGGGAAAAATGCCCGAATTGTAACGCAATCTTATTTATGAAGGACGGAGAGCAGGTATGTGTAACGTGTGGATATAAGCCGGACAAAAGCGGGCGAGTTTCTGAGGTCAAGCCGATGGCGGATGAGGCGGCAGAGCAGACAGTGAGACGCCGACCGATGCGAGTAAATGGAGCGACTTATAGAATAGAGACGCCGATGGGGAGTGCCTTTATTACCGTGAATCACGATTCCGATGGTAATCCGTTTGAGGTGTTCGTGGTGATTGGCAAAGCCGGCTCGGAATTGACGGGAATGGCGGAGGCACTGGGACGGCTCGTGTCTAAATTTCTGAAGTTGGATGGACGGGTCGGCGGAAAAGAAAGAGTGGAGATGTTGATTGATCAGTTGTCGGGGATAGGCGGGGGGAGATCGGTGGGATTTGGGCCAAATAAAATCAGGAGTTTGCCGGATGCGGTGGCGAAAGCGCTGATGCTACATATGGGGATGGTGAGTTACCAAGTAGAGGGAAAGGACGAAAATGGGTCGGTGGTGCAGATGGCGATGCCGCTTCCCGTTAAAGTGGGAGGGAATGGATATGGGCAGGCCCCGCTTTTTTTGGCAAAGAAGGCTGATATTTGCCCTAGCTGTGGGGAAGGAACGTTGACCTTTGAAGAGGGATGCAAGAAGTGTTACTCGTGTGGATACTCGGAGTGTTGAACATGAAACATAAGACTCAAGAAGAGTTACAAAAAGAAGTCAGCAACGCTTTGGGGAAAGTGAAAGTGGGAGAGTTGTATGTCCACTACAAACACCCCGATAAATATTATGTGGTGGAGTTTGTGGGGGTTTTGGAAAATTTTGAAGAAGTTTGTGTGGGATACAGAGCTCTTTATGGGAAGGGAATTTTGTGGGTGAGGACTTTGAAAGATTTTATGGCTAAAGTGGAAGTGGAGGGGAAGAGGGTGAAGAGGTTTAGTTATGTAAAATGATAGGATGGCTGAAGAAATTGAGGTCAAGTTTGTGGATATTGATCCAGATGAGGTCAGGAGGAAATTGACCAGACTGGGTGGTAAGAGAGTGCTTGATATTTTGTATAGGAAAATGTTTTTTGACTATCCGGATTTGAGATTTGATAAGAGCAATCAATGGATCAGGTTGCGAGATGAAGGAGATAGAGTAACGATGGCTTATAAAAAATTGGAGCCGGGTAAAAAGATAGAGGAGGTGGAGGTGGAAGTAAGTGATTTTGACGGGGCAGCTGAACTATTTGGAAAGTTGGGATTTGTACAAAGTTACTATATGGAGAACAAGAGAGAAAGATACAAGTTAAACGGAGTGGAATTTGATATTGATACATATCCACTGATCGGATCGTATTTGGAAATTGAAGCATCGAGTCATGGGGATTTGGAGAGCGCGATTGAATGGTTGAGTTTAGATCCCAAAAAGAAATTGATTGGCTCGGTTAACGATGTCTATTCACTGAAAGGTATAGATTTGAGCCAGTTTTCTGTGCTAACTTTTGGGAGACAGGTAAAGAGATAACCTTGGGGGTGGTTTTTGATGTACAATCTGGGGATGGAGTTGCAGGTAGGGGTGAAGGTGTTGTTGAAGAGAAGTGATGGGAAATATTTATTGGTAAAAAGATCTAGGAAGAAATATCCAGATGTATCGGGAAGCTGGGATATTGTGGGGGGAAGAATAATTGTGGGAGAGTCTTTGATTAGTAATTTGCGGAGAGAAGTAAAGGAGGAGACGGGGTTAGAGATAAATGGGGAACCAAGATTAGTTGCGGCACAGGATATTTTACGGGTTGCTGGTAAGCATGTGGTGAGGCTGACTTATGTTGCCAGGGCGAGGGGGAAAGTAAAGTTGGACAAAGAAGAAAACGAGGGGTTTGGATGGTTTAGCCCGAAGGAGCTAAAAATATTGAAGGATGCGGATGTTTATTTAAAAGAGATTTTGGGGAAGTTAGAGCGGGCGAGTGATAGTAGAGGATAATGGGACTATTAAGATTGCTGTTTGTGAAGATAGTGAAGTTTGGGTTGCTGTATAAAAACTAATGATGAAAATATATACAAAAACTGGGGATGGGGGGATGACGGGGACGATGAGGGGGAGGATGCAAAAGTCGGATCAGTTGGCGAAGGCCATAGGGAGTATTGACGAGCTGAATAGTTGGGTGGGAATGTGCCGATATAAAACTCCACTAGAAGCTGAATTGAAGAGAATTCAGACAGATTTGTTTGTCATTGCGTCGGGGTTGGCGGGGTCGGGGAAGAAATTAAGTTATTCAGAAATTAGGCGATTGGAAAAACTTATTGATAAGTTGAGCGGTGAACTGCCGAAGCTCTCGAATTTTATTTACCCGGTGGGGGAGCTGCAGGTGGTGAGGGCCGTCTGCCGAAGGGCAGAGCGTGAAATCGTGAATCTTTCTGTAACAAATGGTAATATGGTTAACCAAAATATTTTGAAGTATATGAATCGGTTGTCAGACGCACTGTTTGTGATGGCCAGGTGGGTTAACTTTAAAAAAGACGGGGAAGAGGAGGTATGGAGGGGGTAGGAGAGGTCTGGTAAGATGGAGATATGGATGATGTACAAGTCACAGGTCAGACGCCGGGTCAAAAGGCAGCGGCTGACTTGGATGAACTGACCAAAAATCCGGTTCAGGAGGATAGTTTGGCCAACGTGGTCGAGGAATTTGAGGAAAGGAGACGGGATTTCCAGGCGGCGTATAACGCGGGAGGGTCTTTTAAGGAGAGGCTAGATATGTTTGCGAAAGAAAAATTGAAGCCACGGGAGGTACAAAAGCCGGGAGAGATGGTGGAGATCCCCACTACCCCCGAGGTGGGGAAGGAGATAGAGGGGTACATGCAAAGGGTGGAGAAGGAGGTGGAACTGGCCGGGCCGGTGATGGACGACTACACACAGCAAGTACTCTTGAAACCGGCGGCGCCGCAGACTGTTAAGGTGACTTTGCCATTGACTACGGAGGAAATAGAGGAAGGATTGCACCATAAGGTGTGGGAGGCGATTGCCTGGCTGGCGAGGTGGTGCAAACGACAGTTAGAAATGTTGGGTACCAAGCGCTAAATTATAAATATGGAATCCGGACTGATGGTTTTATTGCTGCAGCTGGTTGGCTTGATGGTGGTACTAGGGATACTGGTGTTTGTGATGGTTTTGACCGGGTATTTGCTGGTGATTTGGTACCGGCATAAAGATCGGGAAGAGCAGAGCCTGCAGACGGTGTGCCTGCAGATTGCAGTGCCGCGGGACAACGAGATAAAGATAGACGCGATGGAACAGGTGATCGCCAGCTTGTATTCGATTAAGAAGGGACCAAAAGGACCTTTCGGGTGGCTGACTTTTTTGCAGGTCCAGCCGCATATATCTTTGGAGATAGTGGGTCGGAAGGAGGATATCCGGTTTTGCATTGTTCTGCCTGAGAAACTGCGAGATTTGGTGGAGAAGCAAATTCACGGAAGCTATCCGGGGGCGGAAATTAGGGTGGTGGAGGAGCCAAACATTTTTACCAAAGAAGGCAGAGTGGAGTTCTCGTGGCTGGCTTTGCGCAACTCGGCACACTATCCGTTGCAGGTGTATAAAAACCTGGCGGTAGACCCGCTGGCGGCGGTGACCTCGGCGATGGGCAAGATGGGAGACGGGGAAGGAGTGCATTTGCAGATATTGATTTCCCCAGCAGAGGCTGCTTGGAAAAAGAAGGGCAGAATGTGGATAGGCAAAACTAAAAAATCTGAGGCGGACCCGGAGAAAGCGAGCTACAAAGTGGACGCGAAGACTTTGGAGGCGGTGGACAACAAAGTGTCTAAAAACGGGTTTATGACCACAATTCGGATTGTGGTGTGTTCCGGCGATGGTGCTTCGGCCAAGGCGCATATGGCCAATATTCGGGCGACATTTGAACAGTTTAATGGTGATTTGAACGGGCTTAAGGGTAAAAAGATTCGATTGAGGGGACATTTTATGATGGACTTTATTTACCGGTACCAGCCGGCAGTGTGGTGGGGAAACTGGACGATTTTGAACAGTGAGGAGCTGGCGACTATTTATCATTTTCCCAACAAGACGGTGGAGACGCCGCATATATTCTGGTTGAATGCCAAGCGGGCGCCGGCGCCCCAGCAAATTGCTACAGAAGGACTTTACTTGGGAAAGTCGGTGTTTAGAGGAACTACCCGGCCGGTGTATATCGGTGAGTCTGATAGGGAGCGGCATATGTATATCATCGGGCGGACGGGAACGGGAAAAACGGAATTTTTGAAAACCATGATTCTTCAAGATATCCAGGCGGGGAGAGGGGTGTGCGTGATCGATCCGCACGATTTGGCTGAAGATTTGCTGGGTTATATTCCTCCCAGCCGGGCGGAGGATGTGATCTTTTTTGAGCCTTCTGACGAAGAGCGGCCGATGGGGATGAATTTGATCGAAGCCCGGTCTGACCAGGAGAGGCATATGGCGACTAATGCGGTGATCGGGATGATGTATAAGCTGTATGATCCGCATAAGACCGGGATTATCGGGCCGAGATTTGAACATGCGATTCGAAATGCCATGCTGACGGTGATGGACGCGGTGCCCGGGGGAACTTTTATCGAGGTGGTACAGACACTACAGAGGCCGGAATTTGTGCAGGAACTGCTGCCGCGGGTGAAGGACCCGCTGGTGCGGCGGTACTGGACGGATCAGATTGCCCAGACGAGCGAGTTTCACAAGTCCGAAGTGCTGGATTACATCGTGTCTAAATTCGGGCGGTTTATTACCAACAAAACTATCAGGAATATTATCGGGCAGTCGCAATCGGCGTTTGATTTTAGAAAAGTAATGGACGAGGGGAAGATTTTGATTGTGAATTTGTCCAAAGGAAAGCTGGGGGAGGAGAACTCTAATTTCCTGGGACTGGTGATGGTGCCGCGGCTTCTGGCGGCGGCCATGAGCCGGGCGGATATACCCGAGAAGGAGCGACGGCCGTTTTATCTGTATGTGGATGAGTTTCAAAACTTTGCCACACCGGATTTTGCCACGATTTTGTCTGAGGCACGTAAGTATAAATTGAATCTGACCGTGGCCAACCAATTTACGTCGCAAATGGAGGACGAGGTAAAAAACGCGGTGTTTGGCAACGTGGGTACTTTGATTTCTTTCCGGACGGGGGTGGCAGATGCCAGTTACCTGCAGCATGAGTACACGCCGACTTTTAATGAGTCGGACCTTTTGAACATCGAGAGGTTTAATGTGTTTGTTAAAACTATCGTAAGGAACGAGCCAGTGACGCCATTTACAATGGACGTGACTAAGGACGTGGTGACGGAGAGAACCTTGCGGAATCAAAAACTGGCTGATGCTATAAAACAGCTGTCGCGACTGAAATACGGGAAGGACATACGGCTGGTGGAGAGTGAAATCGCGACGAGGAGCAAACTTTAGAGCAGGAGAGTGGAAGAGTAGAGGAGTGTAAGTTAAAATTGGACTGCTGGGCCTGTAGCTCAACGGTAGAGCGAATGTCTTATACACATTATGTTGGAGGTTCGAATCCTCCCGGGCCCACCCACCTATGGCCGAGGTTTTCCGGACATGTTACTTTTGTAATCAAAGTGGGTCTTGCAGATATTCCGAAACTAACGACGGGTTGCACCCTGAGCTTAAAGAGGAGTTTCTGGAAGAAGCGGCTGGTCGGCGGGCGGTAAAAATACAACCTGGGATATTGGGTCGGGAGATAGTTTTATGCCTGCCGTTTTTGATGGCTCCCAGCAAAGATAGGGTTTTGAAAATCCAGGAGGCGATGTGTGGGGGATTTATGGTTTACTCGTGGTGATTAGTTTGTAGTTGTGGCCGGTGTGGGAGAGAAATTTTTTGAAGTTTTCCCAACTGATTTCTAAAGTTGCGGTGTTGGTGTTGGGGTGGAACAGTAGATAGCTTTTGGTTTGGAGCTGTGAGCTGATAGCTACGGTGACTAAATGATTTTGATCGTTGATGAGGCCGAAGGGGGAGACGGAGCCGGGAGTGAGGCCTAAATTATTTTTAAGCTCGGTGTTGTTGGCAAAAGTGAGGCGAGATGGTAAATTGAGAGATTTGGCGAGGGATTTGAGATCTGCCCGCTGGGAGCATTCTAAAATATAGAGGAAGTATTTGTGGGGAGATTTCTCAGTTTTTAAGAAGAGGTTTTTGGTGTGGGCCGCTGTGGTATTTGCCCAGTATTTATCGGCCTCGCTGCAGGTGAAGACGGGAGGATGTTTGTGGAGGGTGTAGGAAATGCCGAGGGAGTTGAGGAGGGTGAAGATTTCTGGCATTTATTGTGGTTGATCTGGCTGATCCGGCTGGAGGCCTTGGGCTAGGATTTTCAGGTCTTCTTCGGTCAGTGCAAGCCGGGGTTCATTTTTAAGGGTTTGAAGAAAATCAGGTCCGTGGATTTGCAGGTGTCTGGCGGCAATTTGGAGAGTCATGGGTTTGGCTAGAAGGGGATCTATTGCCCTGAAACCTAGCCAGATATTTAGAATGTTATTCATGCTATGCTCGATTTTGTCTGGTTGCTTCATAATTTATTACAGTTCGGTGAGGCGGGTGGAGAATTGGGTAACTTCGATTTTGACGTAATCGAGATATTTTTCGGTCGAGGATTTGCGCTTATGGCCCAGAATCTGGGTTAGGAAATCGGGGTGGACACCGCTTTTGAGCTGATGGGCGGCAAAGGTGTGGCGGAGGTCGTTGACTTTGGCGTCTTTGATGCCGGCTTTTTTGAAATAACGGTCGATGGCGGTGCGGATGTTTCTGACAAGGAGGGGATGGCCGGTTTTGGTGACGAAAAGATGGTCGTTTTCGACTTGAGGTCTTATGGAGAGATAGTTTTGCAGGGCGGTTGAGGCGGTCTTGTTGAGGGGGATAATTCTTTCGGGGTTACTTTCGGCGGGGCGGATGTGCACCTCGTTTTTTTTGGTATCTTCCATACGGATATTGGCCAGCTCGCCGATTCTGATACCGGTTTGGAGAAGGAGCTCGATGATGGCGGAAATTCTGATGTCCAGTCGGGCGGCGTCCCTTAAACTTTTGTGTTCGGTCTCGGAGAGGATGCGGGGGGCTTTGATGTCGTACTTGGGGTGGGTGAGGGGAGAACTGGGGTTGTGGGAGTGGAGGCCGGAGTCGATCAGGAATTTGAAAAATGTTTTGAGGGAGTTGATCTTGCGGCTGATGCTTTTTGGGGTGTAGCCTTTGGTGGAAAGATTGGTGATAAATTCTTCCAAATGGACGGTTTGAACCGTGGTGGCCTGGGTGATGCGGCGCTCTTTGAGAAACTCGTGCAACTGGCGGAGATCGCCGTGGTAGGCGATGGTGGTGGCGGCAGACCGGCGGTGGTCTTTGAGATGGGCGATAAACTTCTCTAGGGCAGATTCGAAACTGATGGGATCTGGTATAGTGTTCACTACAGGATACTCCTTAACTTAGGAATTGTAGCCTAAAGTGTGCTAGGATGCAAGAGTGAGGCGGATCAGGGACTGGATTATTATAGGACTTGGAGTAGTGATGACAGTCCGGTTGGGGAGTAATGTGTGGCGGCTTTATAAGGCGGGGGACAGGGTGGGTGAAACAGAGGCTGAGCTGGCGCAGGCCCTGGTTGAACAGGCTGAGTTAAAGAAACAGCTGGAGTATGTGCAAACGGACGAATTTGTGGAGCGTGAGGCGAGGGAGAAGCTGGGGTTGGGTAAACCTGGGGAGGTGGTGGTCATCCTGCCTACACCGGCGGAGCTCCCTTCCGCTAAAACTTCGGAGGGGCGCCAGGCAAACTGGAGGAAGTGGTGGGAGTTGTATGTGAGGATTTAGACAACTTTCTCGGAGGGCAGTTTTGGTGGGGGTTGTTCGAAGGTTGGGGGTTGATTGTCTAAGTTGTATTTTTTTCTGATTTCGGAATACGGGACACGTATTCCTTGTTCCGAATGGATAAAGGTTGTAGGTCCTGAGTTTCTAGGCGCGCGGGCTTGGAATAAAATGTCTTTGGACACAGGTGGCTACGGCTGGATTCGAACCAGCGGTTCCTGGTTTATGATACCAGTGCTTTAACCACTAAGCTACGTAGCCATGGATAGTCCGTGGATTTCACCTAGGATTTTATAGTAAATTCGTGCTGGTTTCCGCACGCGAACTGAGAGCGTGCCATAATGTTCGTTAAAATTCGGATACTCTTTTTTGAGGGGATACTTCTTGAAGCTTGTTTTAGTGAAACTGGTGAGGGGGATTTTTGTTAAGAGCGACCAGTAATTTTTCACTTCAGTTTCTCTGGCTTTGTGAGCTTCATTAATACCGACGTAACAAGAGAGTTCCCTTATGGCTATGTCGAAGGTTTTAGTGAGCCAATTAATAAAGAACTTGATAATCATGGGATCTGAGTTACAAAGCTCGACTCTACGGTTCTTTTTGGACCCTTCAGCCCAGTATAGAGCTAAGCCGGCGATTTTGAGCTTATCTTTGGTGAATTGGCCCATTTCTTTTATACCGATTTTTTTCTCTGCTTCCAGCAGTTCAAGCCGTCTTTGTTTTTGAACAAGCGATCCAATAGTGCGGCCTTTTTCTGCACCTTTTAGAGACCTTTGTTTTAAAAATTCTTCTTGCTCAAGAGAAAGAACTACATCTCTGACCCATAAACTGGCGGTGCTTTTGGAGACGCTTAGTGATTTGGCTATGTTCTTGACGCTCTGGCCGGATTTTCGAAGCTTGACCGCTTTGTTTTTAAGGAACGATTTTGCCATGGAAAATGGTATCTATGGTTTATTGTATCACCGGTTCGTATTTCTCACAACCAACGTTTCTTAAGCTCTGCTACAGTGGTATATCATTAGACTATGAAATACAAAGTAGTGGGGTGGCTGGATTTGATTTTTGGATGCCTGGGATTGGTTCAGCAAATAGTGATGCTATTTTTTATTTATCCGAAGTTAAGTTCTCTGTATCAAGATTTTGGGGCGCAATTGCCGTTTCTGACCAGAGTATATCCGTATCTGACTGCAATTGCGGCTGTGGTTTTGGCCGGAGTCGTATACATCGGGGCCAGGCTAGTTTTTGGGAAATTACCAAACGAAAAAATGTTTAAATTGGGAGTAATCGCTTTGGCGGTGATGTTTGTGTTGGGTGGTTCTTACTTGGCCTCTTCGCTAACAAGCATTCTTTCCCCGATATACGGTTTGTCCTCAAATCTCTAGAAGTTTGCATACCCAAGAGGTTGTGTTGCGGGAATTGGATGAAATCAGAATCGTAAATTTAAAATTTTAATTTTCGTTTGGCGACTCCAGCCTTTGATTTGTGACTCGCGTTTGAGAGCGGAGGATTTGTCTGGGAGTTCTTCCGTGTAAACTATTTTAATTGGTTTGTGGGAGCGAGTGTAGGCACCACCCTTGCCGTTTTGGTGGTCGAGGAAACGTTGTCGGGGATTACTGGAGCTACCGGTGTAAAAACTGCCGTCCTGACAAAGAAGTATATAAACGAAGTACACGAGATGATTGTAAATGTTTTTGTCCTTCGGCGTCGCTTCGCTCCTTGTTGCGGGGAATACATGAAATCAGAACCTACTGTCTTTTTATAAACCAGTGCCACAGGTTTAATGGGATATTTCGTAAAGGACTACTGTAGAGAAAGTAAATGGCCAAAAAGATGATAACGACAACATTCCTAGTTTTATGATCAACATTCAATCTCTTTGCCTGATCAACAAGTTGCCAAATAGCAATCCCTAGAAGTAAAAAATTCGACAATGGTATTGCCAAAAACAAAAAGTTTGACCAGAAATTTCCTCCAGAGAAGAATCCACCAGCGGCACGTAACCCTAAAACAATTAGCAAATATCCTATCCCGAAAGATAGCAGGTAGTATGTTGCAAGAATTACCAGAGGGATAATAAATATTTTTGTCTCATTAGATGAATGATACAGGAGAACTTGTGATGGTTCAATAAAAAATGGAGGCTTTGTGGGCCTCCATTCCTACTGTGTTGCGGGGGTTGGAAGAAATCAGAACCTGGTTTATAGCTAGGTTAACAACCGTCTTAGTGCCGGTTCCTGCATAACCACATGGCTTCTGCCATAAACAGCAAAAATACTCTCTCCGTTTTTCCAATGTTCTGTTATCTTTTGCACAATATACTCGTCCCTTATTTGTCCACTTCTCCTGGACACCTGATTTATTTTTGTTTTTGTTTTTGTTGGATCACACAATCCATTTAATAGTTCGTAGTCGAACTCAACAAATTTTTGTCCAGATAATTTTGCAAAATTGTTAACTAAACTTTCTTGGCCAAGATTATCCGCATTCCACTTCAATTCTTCATTATCTTTCAATAATGAGTTTCTCACATAACTCCAAATGTCTGGCTTATTTAACAGTCTGTTCCATTGAGCCGCCATTCGGGTGAAGTAATAAGTCCAGATTTCCTCTTCGGAAAATTCCTTCCGTAGTTCAGATGTTTCTGTCAACAAATTAGGTTCAGGGGATTCATGCTCCCAACCATTTTGTGCAGCTAGAAACGCCACCAATCCTGCTTCCCCAAACTTCCTAATGGCTTCATCCTCACTGTTACTAATGGATCTTTTCCCTCCTTCAATTAAAACTACCGGTTTTTTATTACCGACAGATCCCAAAAAATCATGCCAATAGTGCTTCGTCACTTGGTGGATAGAATCTGCTGGGTTGAAAGAATGACTAGAACCCAAAAAATATAGTTGTTTGCCTTTACTGGCTATCCACACCAAATAAGGGTTTGGTTGCCTGCCCAATTTCAGATACTCTTCGTAGCTCATTATCATTCCCATTGCCTAATTTTACCATTCATTTTAGGTGTGACTTTACCACTCCCTAACCTCAAGTTATGAAGCCAAATTTTACGTGTGGTTCGACTTCGATCACCACTTCGTCGCTGCGCTCCTTGTTGCGGGGCTGGGAATCGCACCCAGACTGGAAGATTATGAGCCTTCCGTGCAGCTTTACACTACCCCGCACGTCTTTTTTTAAAGGACAGCCTCATTTTACCATTTTGGTCTAGCGTTGTGAATTGAGCAGGGATGAGGTGGAAAAGAGGCTATTGATTTTGGAGAAACGAATATATTAGTATAAATATGTGAGTAAAAAACTGCCCAAGTATTGGACTACGGTGACGCCGCTTTCGAGGACTATTACAGCGATTTTGTTTGCGGCTTTGCCACTCATTGGGTTTTTGTACGGGGTTAAGTATCAGGAGAGAGCGGATCAGAAAATTGTAGAGGCGTGCGTGAGGTAGTATCAGCTTAGACGGGGGATTAGAATCTTGTTTTAATTTGATATATTTGCTATAATTAACCTACAATTTGCAAACCCATTGATCCCGAAGGTTGGAACGGGGGAGGGGACGAAAAGTATCGTACGGAGGCGAAACCGTAAAAGTCAGCAACATGTGTCGCAGTAGCGGAGCATGTCAAGAAGAGTACAACGCAAGGTGGCACCGCTTAACTTGTAGGCCCTTGTAAATTTCTGAGTTTAGTTATTTGAACTCGGGTGTTTGCAAGGGCCTTTTATATGGGAATGTAGCTCAAGGGTAGAGCGCCCGTCTCCAAAACGGGAAATGAGGGTTCAAGTCCCTCCATTCTCACCATGAAAGAAAGAACGGTTTCATTTTCAGGATTAGTTTTGCCTCCTAGAAAGGAGGCGGTTTGGTGTGACTATGAATTTGTTTGGAGCGATAGTTAACGTAGAATCGATTCACCGGCAGGACTTGCTGGATGAGATACTTGTCAGAGCTTCTAAAAGATCAGATGAGAGGAAGTTATTGAGGGATTTTTTATTGAATAAATCTGTTGGTGGAGGAATTAGGTTTGACGAATTAAGGGAAAAAATAATGGCAACCCCGATTGAAGTTGAGGTGGATGGAAATATCAAAAATGCAGTGGTCGATTATTGCCGGAGTCAGCTGGAGAAGGTTAAAACCAGTTCAGGAGTGTCGTTGTACAGAGGGTTGGTTTTGCAAGTTGTGGAGAAGGAGGGCGATTTAAGGTGTAAGAAAGCTGCAAGTGAAATGCGAAAAGGGGCGATTTTTTCTTCAGAAAGTCTTCCGGCGAGTTTTCCAGTGGTTTTTAATAAGGCGGAAAATATTCTGATGGGAAAGTTGAGGAGTGACGTGGGAAATGAGGAATATGAAGGTTATTTTCGATCTAAAAATTTAAATTCAGAAATTTCAACCTTGACAAGGGACTTGTTTTACGGAATTAATAACTCTTTGGATAGGGAACAGCTGTTTGCTTTTGTTGGAGCAAGATATGAAATGAGAAAATTGCAAATGTCTATACCCACTAATGAAACGACATTAAAACAGAATTTGCTGGAAGCTATAAAGAGTGAAGAGCCTTTGAATTTGGTTCATATCAAATGTTTGAGATTTACCTATCCTTTTGGTAATAGATTGCAACTAGTTGATCATGTACGGAATGTCGAGGTGCCGACTAAGGATGGAGGTGTGCATCGGCCGGTTAGTGAAGTGCAATTGTTCGACCGTTTGGCCGACATCCGAAGAATTTTTGAGGAACTGGGGATAAAAGTTCGATTAAAGGTATTATTATCAGATCAAGATTTAATTGATTATTTTCCTAGAGGAGGGGATGGAGTTGTTCCGGATGCGGATCTGTTGGAAACTCAGGAGTCGCTATTTAGATATAAATTAGCAATATCTCAGCAAATGGATGGGTCAGAAGTCGAGTTTTTGCGAGAGTTTATGAGCAAGAATGGGGTTTTGAATAAGTTCGATTCTTTAAGGAGAAATCAATTGGATCAACTTCGGTCCGGGCGTTCACCTTTATCGGAAGGATTGGTGGAATCAAGAGTTGATTATCGATATGAATCTAATAAGAAGATTTTGGATACCGATCCTGGTAGGGAGTTTGCTCGAGAGAGAGTATACGCTCAATTGGCGAGCTTATTGTCTTTGGGAGTACTTGGTAGAAATGGGGTGGTGTTAATTGAGGAGGATAAGGGCGAAGAAAATAAAATTATCGGAGGAGTTGGTAAAAGTTCTTTGCCTGTCTTTTTTACTAAACTTAGAGATGCTTTATAATTGAAGATATGATTGGGAGAGTTGTGTTTTCGGGGATACAGCCGAGTGGGAATTTGCACATTGGTAATTATCTGGGGGCGATGAGGCAGTGGGCGGCGGGCCAGCAAGCAGGTCTAAATATATTTTGTATTGTTGACATGCATGCTATCACCGTACCGCAAGACCCGAATGTGTTGCGGGAGAAAACGTTGGAGGTGGCCGGGTTGGTTGTGGCGGCGGGGGTGGATCCGGAAAAATCATTGCTGTTTATCCAGTCGCATAATCCCGACCACGCCAATTTGGGATGGGCATTGAATTGCTTTCTATCTATGGGGCAGATGAACAGGATGACGCAATTTAAGGAAAAGTCCGAAAAGAAGGATTTTGTGAGTGTGGGGTTGTTTGATTATCCGGCCCTTATGGCTGCCGATATTTTGCTGTATGACACGACGGAAGTGCCTGTCGGGGAGGACCAGAGACAGCATGTTGAACTGACGAGGAATGTGGCGGAGAGGTTTAATTCCAGGTTTGGTGAGACTTTTGTGCTGCCGGTTCCGGTTATACCTAAGTCCGGAGGGAGGGTGATGAGTTTGGTTGACCCAACGAAAAAGATGAGTAAGAGCGATGCGGATTTGATGGGGGCGGTGGGATTGTTGGATGAACCGGATGCGGTGGTTAAAAAGATTAAATTGGCTACAACTGATAGCGGGACCGAAATACGGTATGATGTAAAAAAGAAACCTGGGGTAGCAAATTTAATGGGGATTTACTCCTTGGTTAAGGGTAAGAGTCTGGCCGAAGTTGAAGTGGAGTTTCAAGGCCGGCAATACGGTGAGTTTAAAACTGCGGCGGCTGATGCGGTAGTGGGTTTATTGAAACCTTTGCAGGCCAGGTACAAGGAACTGAGGAGTTCGGGGGGGCTGGAAAAGATTTTGGCAAATGGAGCGAAGAAATCATATGAACTGTCCCACAAGAAACTGATGGAGGTTTACGAGAAAGTGGGATTTGTGAGGCAATGATTACACTCGATCAATTTAAGCAGATTGAGATGCGGGTGGGGTTGGTGGTGGAGGCGGGCGAAGTAGAGAGGAGTACTAAGTTAATTAAGTTAATTGTTGACATTGGCAGTGAGTTGAGGACTATTTTTACGGCGGTGAGGCCGTTTGGATATAGTCCGGAATATTTTTTGAATAAAAAGTTTATTTTCGTGATGAATCTGGAGTACAAAAAGATCATGGGCGAAGAGTCGCAAGGGATGATTTTGGCAGTGGGAGATGATAAACCGATTTTTTTGGTGCCGGTGGAGGATGTGGCAGTTGGGAGTAAAGTAAGGTAGAATTGGGAATATATGGCGAAGTTGCCGGAACCTCTAAAAACGAATAATCATAAGAATGGTAAAAACGGAAAAAAAGGTCCGATCCGAGGGATTATGGTGCAGATGCAGTTTGATTTCCAGAAATTGATTTGGCTGGGAGTGGTGATACTCATGATGTTGTCCCTGGTGGAGCTGTGGTACAGCGGGAAAAACGCGGGCAAGGAGATTGTTTTATCCCAAGCACTGGTGGACGTTAAGGACGGCAAGGTGCAAAAGATTGACGTTTATTCGGAGAGAATGGTTTTGATTTATAAAGATGGACAGGAGCTGGTGACCCGAAAAGAAGGGAATGAGAGTCTGACTGAGATATTGGATCGGGCAAAGATTGATCCCACGATGGTGGGGTACGAGATAAAGGATCAGACCTTGGGACAGCTGGTGGCGGCTGTCTTGCCGTCAATAATCGGGACGGGGGTAGTGCTTTTGGTTTTGCTGTATATGTTTCGACAAGCTAGGGGGGCCCAGGATTCGTTGTTTTCTTTTGGACAGAGCCGGGCGAAATTGTTTGATAAAGGGAAACCATCTGTAAAGTTCGTTGATGTAGCCGGGGTGGACGAAGCGAAGAAAGAGTTGGAAGAGGTGGTGGACTTTTTGAAAAACCCGGCTAAGTATAAGGCGGTGGGAGCCAGGACACCCAAGGGAGCATTGCTGGTCGGACCATCCGGAGTGGGGAAAACGTTGTTGGCAAAGGCCGTGGCGGGGGAGGCCAATGTGCCGTTTTATTCTATGGCTGGGTCTGAATTTATGGAGATGCTGGTCGGGGTAGGGTCGGCTCGGGTAAGGGATTTGTTTGCCACGGCTAAAAAAACCGCGCCGTCCATTATTTTTATTGATGAAATTGATGCTATTGGGCGGCAGAGAGGATATGGGATTATGGGCGGGCATGATGAGCGGGAACAGACTTTAAACCAGATATTGGTGGAGATGGATGGGTTTACGCCAAATGACAACGTGGTAGTTTTGGCGGCCACGAATCGCGGAGACCTTCTGGATCCGGCACTTCTGCGCCCGGGTAGATTTGACAGACGGGTGGTCGTGGACATGCCAGATATTGAGGGCAGGAGGGCTATCTTGAGTATTTATGCCAAGAACAAGCCGTTTACCCCGGAAGTAAATTGGGAGGCGGTGGCCAAAAGGACGGTAGGTTTTTCTGGCGCTGACTTGGAAAACATGCTTAATGAGGCGGCGATTACGGCGGCCAGGGAGGACAAGAGGTTGATTGAAATGAAGGATATTGAAGAAGCGGCGACCAAAGTGAAGTTGGGGCCGCAGAAAAAGAGATTGCAGTCTGAAGAAGATCGGAAGATGACGGCGTATCACGAGATGGGACATGCTATTGTGTCTTGGGCGCAGCCGGGGATGGATCCGGTACACAGAATTTCTATAGTGTCGCGGGGGATGACCTTGGGACACACTTTGATCCCGCCGGCGGCCGACAGGGTGCATGAGACGAAGAAGAGATTGATCTCCCAAATCGCCATGATGCTGGGGGGACGGGCGGCGGAAGAACTGGTTTTCTCGGAGATGACGACCGGGGCGGCTAATGATATTGACAAAGCGACAGAAGTGGCGCGCGGGATGGTAGTGGAGTACGGAATGAGTGAGCTGGGGCCGGTTAACTATGGGCCGAGGCAGGATATGGTGGAGTGGGGAAAGGCGTTTTATGAGCCGGCACAAGTGTCCCAAGACATGCAGGCCAAAATTGACGCGGAGGTAAAGAGATTTGTGGACGAGGGATATGAGACAGCGGTCAAATTACTTAAAAAATATCGAAAGAAGCTGGACGAAGTATCTATTAGGCTGTTGGAGATTGAAAATATGGATGGGGAAGAGTTTATTAAGATAATGAATTCGTAAATTATGCATTGTAATACTTGTTTCAGGCGGGCAGACGTAGTTGGCTGGATCGATTGTTGATTGACCCAGGGTTGCTGGAGTATGCCCTGGCGACTGGGTTGGCATATGGATGTGTACGTGATGGATGTGTGATGGCTCCGGTAATTTGTGGGTTAAGGGCAGAGATAAACGACCCTGATATGTGGATAGGCAGGGGAGGGAGAGATTTTTTTCCGCTGAGAGTAAAATCAGAGTGATGAGTAAGTTGCTGATATTGGACGGGAATTCGGTGCTGCATCGGGCGTATTACGCTCTGCCGGATTGGCGGAATAGGAGCGGGGAGGCGACGGCGGGAGTGTATGGGTTTTTGTCTATGCTTTTGAAAGCTATTGAGGAATTGAAACCGACACATGCGGCGGTGGTGTTTGATTGTCCGGAACCAACTTTTCGACACACGATGTATGTGGGCTATCAGACTAATAGGGAAAAGGATAGACAAATAAGTGAAGATATTTGGGGGCAGGTGGACAAGTTGAAAATTGTTTTGGAAAAGATGGGGGTGCCCGTATATGCAATACCCAGTTTTGAGGCTGACGACGTGATTGGGACGTTAGCAAAACAGTGTAAAAAAGAAGTGATTATTATTACTGGGGATCGGGATTTGATGCAGCTGGTAAATGATCGAGTGAAGTTGTATATGCCGCAAAAGGGGCTGTCTGATGGACAGATAATAGACAGAGATAGAGTTAGAGAAAAATTGGGAGTTTGGCCGGAGCAAGTGGTGGATTACAAGGCACTGGTGGGGGATTCTTCGGACAATTATCCGGGAGTAACTGGAATAGGGCCAAAGACTGCAATTGACCTGATTTCTAATTATTCTAATTATTCTAATATTTTTAAAAACCTAGGTAAGATAAAAGAATCAGTAAGACGAAAACTAGTTGCTGGTTACGAGGGGGGAGAACTGTCTAAGAGGCTGGCGACGATCAGGACGGACGCACCGGTAACTTTGGATGTTTCTGCGTACGAAGTGCCAAGCGTTGATAAAATTGCAGAAGTTTTTAAAGAGTTGGGTTATAAATCGTTAGTTAAAAGGATGACGGGTGAGGAAATAAAAGTGGATAATCAAGGGAGTTTGTTTGAAAGGATTGAATCGTGAAAGTTGCTTTAGTCCACGACTATTTGAATGAGTACGGGGGGGCGGAGAAAGTGCTTGAGGCGCTGTCCAAGATATGGCCGGAAGCGCCGATTTACACCGCATTTACGGTACCAGGGTCGAGCGCGACTAAGGCCTTTGATGGTAGAAAAGTTATTACTTCCTGGTTTGGGCTCTTGCCGTTTTATGAGCGGCTGTATAGTCCGCTGAGATTTTTGATCCCATGGATCTGGGGAAGCCTTGATTTTTCTGGCTATGACCTGATAATTACTTCGGCCAGCTGGTATGTAACTAAAGGATTAGGTAAAAGGTTTGGAGTTAAAGAAATTTGTTATTGCCATACCCCGCCGAGGTGGCTGTATGGATATGAGACGTCGATTAACTGGCAAAGATATTGGCCAGTGAGAGTGTATGCGTTGATAGTGGGACATTTTTTGCGAATGCATGATTTTGAACAAGCGCAAAAGGTAGATATATTCGTGGCCAATTCTAAAAATGTGGCGAGTAGGATAAGGAAGTTTTATAGGAGGGAGTGTGTGGTGATATACCCGCCGGTAGAATGTAAGAGTGTAAGAGCGGGAGGATATAAGAGAAAAGATTACTATTTGATAGTGTCGAGGATTGTGGGGGGGAAAGGGTTGGAACTAGCGATTGAGGCGGCCGGAAAATATGGCTTTGAACTTAAAATTGCGGGGGAGAGAGCAGGGTACTCTAATAAATTTCTAATTTCTAATTACTCTAATTATTCTAATATTGAGTTTTTGGGGAGGGTGAGTGAGGAAGAAAAGTATAGGTTGATGGCGGGGGCGAAGGCCTTTTTGGCGCTTGCGAAAAATGAGGATTTTGGGATAACTCCCGTTGAGGCAATGACGTGCGGAACGCCGGTAATTGCTTTTGATGGCGGGGGGTACAGAGAGACGGTGGTAAATAAAAAGACTGGATTATTGTTTGACGATTATTCCGTGGAAGGGTTGGGAAAGGCGATGAAAGACTTTAATAAACTAAAGTGGAATGAGACAGAAATTAAAAAATGGGCGGGGAGGTTTTCGGAGGAAAGATTTAAAAAAGAGATGTTGCAGTTGGTGGAAAGGAGTATGGAATGACTTTTGTCACGCACATATTAGTGGTGGCCGCTGGAGTCCAATTATTGGGGCTTGAGGGGCTGGATGCGATGTGGGCGTATGTGTTTGGGGTGGCCGTTGACTTGGATCATGCTGTAAAAGTTCCAGCGTATATTAATAGAATCGGATGGAAGAGAAAGAAACACTATAACTGGCGAACGAGTTTGCAGGAGCCGGTGTCTTTGTTGTGGGTGGTGCCGTTTTCAATAGCTGTGAGGTCGGCAGTTCCAAGTGTTTTTTTTGTGGCTCATATGACTTTGGATTATTTGGTGAGCTATGAAAAGCGGCCGTTTTGGCCGTTTAGCGGTTTTGTCACGAAGGGGATTTGGTTGGGTCGGTCTGATAAGCTTAAGGAAATAGTGGTGGCTGCAATGTTTGGATGTATAAATTTGCTCCTGTGGTCAACTTCGAAGTAGGGAAAATCTTTTTTCCGGCGGCGAAGTTTTTGCATAAGAATTTGGGGTTGACCCCGAATCAGATATCACTAATGTCATTTGGAGTAGGGGTAACAGGAGCTGGGTTGGTGTGGTTTGGGATGGTTGAGCTGGCTTTGACATTTTTGGCGGTGTCATTGGTATTAGACGGGTTGGATGGTTTGGTGGCCAGGGCTTTTGGTTTGGAGTCGAGGAGGGGGGAATGGCTAGAAGTTGTACTAGACAGATTTAGTGAGGGATTGTGGTTTGGGGCGCTGGTTTTGGGTGGATTTGCCCGGTGGAGGTGGGCGGCTTTGGCAATGGTGGCAATTTTATTGATGACTGTCTTGCGAGATAAGACTGGATTTGACCCGGGGTTTAAGCGGATTGTCTTGTTTTTGGGATATGGAATAGGGTTTGACTGGGTGCTGAAAATTATTTTTGGGGTGAATTTGTTGGGTTTTGTGGCGAATTTGGTTATTTTGGATTTGGATTTACAAAGGAGACTGGATGCGAAGTGAAATTGTAAAAATGTTGTGGTTTTTGGGAGTAGCGGGGGTGGCGAACATGGCCCCGGTGTTTGCGGCTAAGTTGTGGCCTAAATGGGATTGGCCGATAAATGGGATATTGTTTGGGAGTCATAAGACGTGGAGGGGGTTGGTGTTTGGGGTGGGTATAGCGGGGATCGTTGGGGGAGGTCTTGGAGCGTTGTCCGGATTTGGGGCATTGATGGGAGATTTGGTAAAAAGTTTTTGTAAGCGAAGAATGGGAATAGCTCCAGGCAAGTCATGGTTTCCTTGGGATCAGATTGACTGGGTGGTTGGAACGATGGTGATGAGCTGGCCCGTGGTTCGATGGACGATATGGGAGGTGGCGGCGCTGGTTTTTTTGGGGTTGGGTTTGCATTTATTAGTGAAGGTGATAGGCTATGTCATTAAAGTTAACGAGAGTTATATTTGAATTATGCCGGAGTTGCCTGAGATTGAGACGGTGAGGTTGCAACTTGAGAAAGTTCTGGTGGGACAGGTTTGTAAAGAGATTAAGATATTAAGTCATAAAGTGATTAACGGGAAGCTCGAAAGCGTAGTACATAAAAGTGTAAAAGATGTAAAGAGAATGGGAAAAGTATTGCTAATAGATTTCGGAATGGATTTATTACTTGGATTTCACTTTAAAATGACCGGACAATTAATCTATGAGCAGGAGAGTATAAGAGCAGGAGAGTATAAGAGAGTGGTGGGTGGACACCCCACCGAAGATTTTTTGAATAAAATGCCCAGTAGTCATACGAGGGTGATATTTTATTTTGATAAAGGGACGTTGTATTTTAATGACCAACGTTTGTTCGGGTGGGTGGAGATAAATCCTAAATTTGTGGAAAAGCTGGGACCGGAGCCGTTTGAGATTGACGAGAAGAAGTTTACCGAATTGGTGTCAAAATCCAAAAGACCAATTAAGCTGGTTTTGATGGATCAAGGTGTGATTTCGGGGATAGGTAACATTTATGCGAACGATGCGTTGTGGGAGGCCAAGGTCAATCCGCGGCGGGGAGTCAATACGCTGACTTCAAAGCAATATTCGGAGTTGTATAAGGGAGTTGTTAAAGTTCTTAAAGAAGGGATTAGGTATGGAGGGGCGACGGCGGCGGACGCGAAATATATTGATTTGCACGGACTGGGAGGGCATTACCAGGAGCATTTCAGAACTTATGGGCGGGAAGGGGAAGAATGTAAACGGGGGGATGGGGGAATTGTGCATAAGTTTGAGTTGGGGGGAAGGGGAACGTATTATTGCCCTAAATGTCAAGTTTAAATAAGATTAGCCTGCGAAATTTCAGAAGCTATGAGAAGGCGGATTTCCAGTTGGGGGGAAGAACGTTGGTGTTGGGGGAGAATGGGAGCGGGAAGAGTAATCTTGTCGAAGCTATATATCTACTGGCGACGGGGAAGAGTTTTAGGGCCGAGAGAGACGCTGAAATGATTAGAAATGACACCGAATTTTCAATTCTCAATTTTCAATTTCGATCAATAGATCGCGCTCCACGAGCAAATAGTTCCGAAATTTATGATGCTCAAATTACTGTAACTGATCGGAAAAGATTTGAAATAAACGGGGTTCCGAGAAGACAGGTCGATTTTGTGGGTTTGATGAGAGCTGTAATGTTTGGGCCGGGGGACATGGAATTGGTGACGGGAAGCCCATCTATCCGGCGACGATATTTGGACTTTGTGATTTCCCAAGCGGACAGGGAATACAGGAGAAGCCTGATTAGCTATGAAAAAGGGGTGAGACAGAGAAATAAACTTTTGGATTTGATCCGGGATAATTTGGCGACCAGGAACCAGTTGTATTTTTGGGACAAGCTGCTGATTAAGAATGGCGAATATATGAGCTTAAAGAGAGGCGAGTTTTTGGCGGTGACGGGGTTTGTCTATGACAAAAGTGTTATTTCTGAGTCGAGATTGGGGCAATATGAACAGGAAGAAGTGGCGGCGGGGGCGACATTGGTGGGGCCGCATAGAGACGACTTTATATTAGAGTATAAGAGCGGGAGAGCGGGAGAGTATAAGAGGGATGTAAGCAAATACGGGAGCCGGGGCGAGCAGAGAATGGCGGTATGGTGGCTGAAACAATGCGAAATGAAATATCTTGGTGGTGAGCCAGTGTTGTTACTTGATGATATATTTTCAGAGTTGGATCATAAACATCGGGGGGAGGTGGTGGAGTTTGTGAAAAAATACCCGGGGCAGGTGGTGATAACGAGTGCGGACGAGCATTTAGTGCCAGTTGAGAAAGATTGGACTATAATTCGAATGTAATCGCCGCGGTTCGATGTGCGCAAATACGTGTTCGACTGCCTGCCCCTCGACTTCGCTCGGGACGGCGTCCGGCTGCGCGCGAATTAGCGGTCACATCTGCTCCGTTGTATGAAAACATTTGCTGTCGACGATTTGAAGAAATTGTGGAGGCCGAGGGAGGATTCGGATGGGGAGGATAACGGTCAGGTGACTATTATTGGGGGGTCGAGTCTATTTCATGGCGCACCGATGTTGGCGGTCAAGGGGGCTTCGAGATTGGTGGATATGGTATTTTTTGCCAGTCCGGAACGGGATTTGGAAAAAGTGGCCAAGTTGAATTCGTTTGTGTGGGTGCCGTGGGAGGAAGTTGGGGAGTATATAAATAAGTCCGATGCTATTTTGATCGGACCGGGAATGATGAGGTATAGGAGGGAGATCGGAGATGGAGGAGGAGATGAAACAAAAGAGGTGACAGAAAATTTATTGAAAAAATTTCCTGACAAGAGGTGGGTGATTGACGGGGGCAGTTTGCAGGTGATGGATAAGGAGTGGATTCCAAAGGGAGCGATACTTACTCCGAACCGCAAGGAGTATGAGATGCTTTTTAATTTACAATTTTTAATTTCCCCTTCGACTTCGCTCAGGGCCGGCAATTTACAAACAATTTCCGAAAAATTTAACTGCGTTATTGTGTATAAAGGCCCGGTGGCGTATGTAAGTGACGGGGAGACGACTTATGAGATAACTGGAGGAAACGCCGGATTGACTAAGGGGGGGACGGGGGATGTGCTGGCGGGAGTAATTGTGGGCTTGGCGGCTAAAAATCCACCCTTATTGGCTGCTGCCGCCGGGGCTTTTTTGGTTAAAAAAACCGCAGAGAGGTTGTATGAAAAAGTGGGGTATGGATATAACGCGGATGATTTGGCCGAGGGGGTATTTCAGGCCGGTGCGTAATTAGTGTGAGTTTCTTTGAAAATCACCGAAGGTGGTTATTTGCCTCAGGGGAGAAGGATTGATGGCATGTAATTCGTGGATGTTAGCTACTCCTTTGAATACCATGGCTAGGGTGGCGTCTTCTGTGAGGGTATGTAAGTTTAGCGTGAGTGTGGGAAAGAGGTGCTTACTAAAGTTCAAGTAGGCATTGCCGGTTTCACCCTCGATGAAAGAGGGGATATTGAAAGCTAAGAGTTTTTTTTCGATGAATTTGGCTCTAGCTGACGCTTCGCCTCCGTAAGGCTTGAATAGTCTGCCTTTTGCATCGGATAGAAACATGGCACCACCGGGCGATTCGATGGTTCCACCCGCGACCGCCCGAGATACGCTTATACCACTTGCTCCCAGGAGAAGGGACACCGCGACGTGATCGGTTGCCCCGCCCTCAACGATTATGGGGATCTCGATTTCACCCCGCAGCTTGTGTACGAGTTCCGGCCAGTCGATCGCACTCCCGCTACGGACACCAGTCGTGCATCTACCACCCCCCCCGATGCCCACAAATATCCCATCCGCTCCGGCTTCTTGGGCTTTTTTGGCCTGATTAACGTCGACAATAAAACTGGTAAAGACCTCAATTTTATGGCCAAAGTATTTACGTAGCTTTTTTACGGTGTCGATCGTTCCAGTGCCTGGTTCGGGAGAATAAATTCTAAAGACACTCACTCCGGTTTTTATTAACGAATCGGCTCTTTTGAGGGCTTCTTCCTCGGATGCTTCCAGGGTGCCCATGACATTGTTTTTCCAATACTTAGCAATATCTTTCCTATCGTTTCTATCGGCAAGGAGTTCGTGTTGGGTTTCATCAAGCCACTGAAAAACTTCCTTGGCTACATCCGACTGTCTTTTGATGTCGGAAAGGAGGCCGTTTCTGGGGATTGCGGCGAGACAGTGAGAGGCGGCCATAGTGGCTATAGCGGCGGAGCTATTCCAAATGTCCGGGGACGAAGAGCCTATGAATAAGGCTCTGGCTTGTTTGCCTAGTTTGATGAAGGGCCCTTGGGCATATCTTTCTCTGCGGCTGATTCTGGGATTTTGGGATCCGGCCGGGGTGGCCCCAAGATCGCCGATGGCCAGCGATAAACCGTTGTTAATGGCGGTTTCGATGGGTTGGCAGATGATTTTGGGGGGAGCGATGAATTTTGATTGGCTGACCTTATTTAAAAAATTTAGTCGGTATGGGTGATTGAAAATTTCTAGAAAATACCTTCTGATTCTTAGCGTTTCGATCAAAATGTCCTGTGGAAGTATCTGGCTCATTTGGTAGTCGAGGTAGTCATGGGGGGTTTGGAGAAGTCCTTGGCTGGGATAGACGTCTTGGGCTTTTTTGCTGAAGGCGTACCATTTTTGTAAATATGACCCGTTTTTTTCCGATTGGGCAAGGAGTTTGGTGATGCGGCTGGTTCCATGCTCAGGGTCGAGAAGTTTAAAAAAATCTGCCTTTAGGCTTTCTAAGTTGTTGGTTTCGGGTTTGGTGGTCACGATGATACTATATGATAATAAAGGAGACTATGTACTTTGCAACTACAAACCAGGGGAAGTTAAAAGAAGCGAGCACAATCTTGGGCGTTGAGGTGGTGGGGATTCCACTTGAAATAGACGAAATACAGTCTCTGGACCCGATAGAAGTGGCGACAAAGAAAGCCCGAAGTTACTGGTCCAGCCTTAAAAAGTCATTGTTTGTTGAAGATGTGGCACTTTTTATTGACTCGATTAATGGATTACCGGGGACATACATAGACGCATTCATGAAGGCGCTTGGAAATGAAGGAATTTTAGAGGTGTTGAAAAGTGATGAGCAAAGGGATGCAACCGCGCAGACAACGATCGTTTATGTGGATGTAAAAGGGAATAATCACTTGTTTGTAGGAAGAACTATCGGTAGCATTGCTCTGAAGCCTCGGGGTGGGGGTTTCGGTTGGGATCCGATCTTCATACCCAAGGGCTCCAAAAAGACTTTTGGGGAGATGACAATGGGGGAGAAAAACAAATATTCAATGAGGTCTAAGGCGCTGAAGGAGTTTAAAAAGTGGTTGGATAAAACTGGGTACTAGAGCAAAGTTATTTGGATTCTAGACTGTCTTTGATTTGAGAGAGCCTGAGGGTGATGGTGACGACTAGGATGGTGATGACTGCTGCATAGATAAGCTGAGAAATGATGAGTGAGCCGCCGGCGGGTAAAAAGGGCTTGATAAAGTCGTTTATGAATGTCTGAACGACGGTATTCCAAGCCAGGGCGGCGACTAAACCAAATGCCGATGAGCAGAGAGTGAGCATTTGGGTGACTAGCTCGAGATGGAATTTTTTGCTGGCCATTGCTTTTTATGCCCGCCATATCGAAGATATGTCGGTCGGTATTTGCGTTGCAATTACCGTAAATTTACCGTAGAATATCCGCAACGAGGTTGCGTATATCCCTTACCTCGCTTTGTTGCTCAAATGCTTTCGCTTTCGCAAGTCGCGAGGAGCGTGATTAACGCAGCTTAGCACTCGGGCCGCGCGCTTTTTTTCCATGTACGTTCCTAAGTATACTATCACGACAGAGATTTTGAAGAACATCGGGTGGGTGGAGGCGGCTCGGGAGGTGATTAATAATGCCCCGATAGTTCCGGCGTGGGAAGCAAAATTTCGTGACGAAGCCAGGCTGAGGGCGGTGCATTACGGGACGATATTGGAGGGGAATGATTTGACGCTGGGGCAGGCGAAGCTGATTATGGATCGGGGGATGGATGACCCAAATCAAGCGAGTGAGGCGGGAGTGGTGGCCAGAGAGCGGGATGTTCAGGAAGTAATAAATTACCGGAAGGTGCTGGATTATGTAGAATCAATGCAGGAACCGGCGGGAAAGAATGAAGCTGGGCTGGCGGATTATACGAGTGAAGTGCTGCTGGCGATTCACAAATTAGTGGTGGATAAGAGTGTGGAGGTGGGGCACGCGGGGGCCTTTCGACAAGTACAAGTGGTCTTGAGAAATTCCGTGACGGGAGAAGTTGGTTTTAGGCCGCCTGCGTCTTCTGAAGTGGCGGGGTTGGTGGCGAGTTTTTTGGAATGGCTGAACAGTGGGAAAGGACGGCAGGAGCACCCGGTGATCAGAGCGGGGATAGCGCATTATGTGCTGGCGGCTGTGCACCCTTTTGTGGAAGGGAACGGGCGGGCGGCTAGGGCATTTGCGACGATGGTGCTGTATCTGGAAGGGTATGATATTAGAAGATTTTTCGCTCTGGAAGAATATTTTGATAAACATGCCGAGGAATATTTCGGAAGCCTGATGGAAGTATCCAATCAATCTGCAGTACTTTCCGAGCGGGATTTGACTCCTTGGCTAACGGTGTTTACCCGGGCTTTGTCGAGTGAATTAACTAAGATTAAAGATAAGGTAAGGGAGTTGTCCGTTGACATAAAAATTAAACATAGGATGGGGAGGCAAGTACAAATTTCTGAGCGGCAGATGAAGCTGATGGAGTATCTGCATAGCAATGGGGAAATGAGCATGCCTGAGGCTAAGAAAATATTGCCTATGGTGTCCGACGACACTATCTTGCGGGAGCTGAAGGCGCTTATTGAAAAAGGAGTGATTACCAAAAGAGGGTCAACTAAAGCGGCTAAGTATGCGCTTAAAAAGTAAGTATGGAAGCTCAACTACTATATGTGATGCTGATTTTGCCAACGTTTTTCGGTTTGTCGCTTTTGGGGGAGGGAATTTATAGAATGACACGATATGAATCCGGCTGGGTAAGTGTCGGATTGGGGTGCATTTTTTTGATGGTGGTGGTGTTTGGATACTTTTTTATGACGGGGTACGTAGAATAGAGTAGAAGAGCGTGAGAGTATAGGATAGAATTGGCACATGAGATTTGCGGAATTGGCGGAATACCTTGAGAAATTGGAGGGGACGGCGAGTAGGCTGGAAATGACGCGGATTTTGGCGGAATTGTTTTCCAGAACTAACCTGGAAGATGCCAGATTGGTGGCCTATATGACCCAGGGAAGGTTGGGGCCGGCATATAAATCGCCCGATTTTGGCATCGCGGACAAGCAGATGCTGAAAGCGCTAGGCCCGAGGGCAAACGAACTTTTTAAGAAACTCGGGGATTTGGGATTGGTGGCAGAGAAACTGAATAAGGAATCAGGAATTAGGAACCATGGGATAAAAGAGGTTTATGACAAGCTGCTTGAGATTGCCCAGGCGGGGGGGGGAGGGAGTCAGGAACTTAAGATGAAGTTAATTGGTGAATTGGTTGATCACTTGAGCGGGAAAGAGGCGAAGTATGCGGTGAAGATGATATTGGGGAAATTGCGGACGGGGTTTTCGGATATGACGGTTTTGGACAGTTTGTCTTGGATGATTGCTGGAGATAAATCTTTGAGGCAACAAATTGAGTCGATGTATAACGTGCGAGCGGATTTGGGGGAGATCGCGAGCGAAATTGTGAGGCATAAGAAACCGAGAAAGCTGGGATCGGAAATCGGGACGCCGGTGCTCATGGCTCGGGCGGAAAGGGCAAAGGACGCGGCAGAAATTTGGGAGAGAAATGGTCGTTGCGCACTAGAGTACAAACTTGATGGACTGCGAATACAGGCGCATGTCCAGAGAAATAAGATTAGTTTGTTCTCCAGGGGGTTGGAGAATGTGACTTCTATGTATCCGGACGTGGTGGAGGGGTTGGCTAAACAAATTAAGCATGACTGCATGGTGGAGGGGGAGATGATTGCTTTGGGGAAAGACGGAAGATTTTTGCCTTTTCAGGAGACAGTACAGAGAAAGAGGAAGTACCAGATTACTGAAATGGCGGGGAAAATTCCGCTGACGATTTATTTATTTGACGTATTGGCGGCAGAGAAAATGGATGTGACCAATAAAACGTATGACGAGAGGAGGAAAAGACTGGAGGAGCTGGTGATACCTGGAAAGACGGTGAGATTAATGCCGAAAAAAACAGCTGAATCAACAAAAGACATTGAGGAATTTTTTGGGAGGGCGATAGGGGATGGGTGTGAGGGGATAATTGCCAAGAAATCGGATGGGATTTACGCGGCCGGGGCGAGAAATTTTAACTGGATTAAGTATAAAAAGAGCTACGATAAGTCGACTCTGGCGGATACTATCGATGCGGTAGTGATGGGATATGACGTGGGACAGGGTAAGAGATCGGGATTTGGAATCGGAGATTTTTTGATCGGTGTGTATGATCATAAGAGCGATAAGTATTTGACTGTGGCTAAGGTGGGGACAGGGCTGACGGATGAGGAGTGGAGGGAGTTGAAAGTTAAATGTCAAAACTTAAAGGTCAAAAGCATACCGGATAACTACGCGGTGAGTAAGCAGATGGAGTGTGATTTTTGGGTGGAGCCTCGGTTGGTAGCGGAAATACGGGCGGATGAGATTACGAAATCCCCTATGCACACCTCCGGGTACGCGTTGAGATTTCCCAGATTCGAGGGCTGGAGGGAGAAGAAGCCGGAGGAGGCTACGGATATATCGGAAATAAAAAGGTTGTATACTTTATCTTATGAAGGGCGGTGATAGATAATGGCAGAAAAAACAACTAATCTATCTCCCAATTTGGCTTCGGCTCTATGCTATGCGCCGTTTTTGGGCTGGGTAGCGTCTATCGTCTTTTTGATTGTCGAGAAGAATTCGGCCGTGCGATGGAACGCGGTTCAGGCTCTGTTGCTGACGGCGGTAGTATGGGTAGGGGCGATTGTCTTTGGGGCGACGGTAATTTTGGTGTTTTTGGTTCCGCTCATTTGGATTGCGGGGTTTATACTGCAGTTGGTATTGACTGTGAAGGCGTACCAAGGAGAGACAATCAAGTTGCCGGTTTTGGCCCAATGGACCGACAAAATATTGCTTAAAGTCGGGAAGTGAGAGTATGGGGATAACCTGGGAGGAAATGCTGGGGACGCTCCGGATGTACGGAGTGAAGGATCAGCGGGTGTTGGCGGCGATGGGTGAAATTGACCGGGCGGAATTTGTGCCGAATGAATGGAGGTGGGCGGCATATGAGGATCGGCCGCTAGCAATTGGACATGGGCAGACAATAAGCCAGCCGTATACAGTTGCACGGATGTGCGAGCTTCTGACGCAAAATTTGAAATTTGAAATTCGAAATTTGAAAATATTGGAGATTGGGACGGGGAGCGGGTACCAGACGGCGATTTTGGCGAAGTTATTTGACAGGGTTTATTCAATTGACATCGTGCCTGACTTGATAGAAATGGCGAAGAGGAGTTTGGAGGAATTGGGAATTATGAATTATGAATTACGTGTTGGGGACGGGAAGAAGGGGTGGAAGGAATATGCACCATATGACGGGATAATCGTGGCGGCTGATGCGGAAGAGATACCGGAGGCTCTTATTGAGCAACTGGCGGCGGGAGGACGAATTGTTGTCCCAGTGAGAGAGAGATTGATGAGAGGAGTTAAGGGGGGCAAGGGGATGAAGTGGGAGGGGTTTGAGTACTATGTGTTCGTACCGCTCGTGTAGAATGAGGTTATGAGGGCGGTTATTGGGCTTGGAAATCCGGGGGCGGAATATGTTGCGACAAGGCATAACGCTGGGGTGATGCTGGTGGATAAGTTGGCGCAGAGGCTAAATAGTGATTATGGGTGGAGGAAGCATTATGATGCCTTGGTATTTAAGACTGAAGATTTGTGGTTGGTGAAAACAAAAAGCGTGTTTATGAATGAATCGGGAAAGTTATTGCAGGGATTGCCGGAGGGTGAACTGTGGGTGGCACATGACGATCTGGATATAAAACTGGGGGAGTATAAGATTCAGAAAGGGCGGGGGCCAATGGAACATAACGGGTTAGAATCGGTGGAAAATGCTTTGAAAACCAAAGATTTTTGGAGAATACGGATAGGGATTGATAACCGGACAGTGTCAGTGGATGGAGAGACATATGTTTTGCAAAAGTTTTTGCCGGAGGAGAGAGTAGTCTTGGAGGGGGTTTTAAATGAAATCATTGAAGCAAATTTTCGACGAGCGGGCTAAGCCCGAGACGAACAAATATGTGACGCGGGAGTGGCAGGACTATGGTTATAGGCTGGCGAAGGAGTTGGACGACGAGGCGCACAAGTCTTTGTATATAAAAATGGCTAAAAACGAAGACCGGACATTGTTGGAGCAGGCAAAAAGATTTGTGATAGATGCGAATGCCGATAACAGGGGGGCGCTGTTTATGTGGAAAGTTAAGGAACTGCGGAAGAAGTCTGGGGGTTATTGATTGAGAGTGGGTTTTGTGGAATACTTTGAGATATGAGGAGAGTGGGGGAGAAGTTTGCGATCAGGAGCAGTCTGATTGTGGGAATTGTCGGTTGGCGGCTGGTGAGAGAGATAGTTAAACTGAAGGAGTGGGATGAATGGAGAAATGTAGCATGGGCAGGAAACGGATTGCTGCTTTTGGGATGGGTGATAGGCTACTTCCTGCCGGATATTGATGACCTATTTTATGTGTATATATCGGATCCGGGAGACAAGATCGGGAATCAGGCAAAGACGCTTTTGGCCGGGGGGGATGTGAGAAGGGCGTGGGATCTATTGGTCGCGACTCGAGGGGAGAGGAAAAATTTGCCGGTGCATAACATTTTGACGGGTTTGGCGGTGGCTGTGGCCGGGGTGTGGGTGGTGAGCTCGTCCGGGAGCCCACTGGCTATGGGGGCGGTCTTAGGAGTGACAACGAGGATGTTTATCGGTGCGGTGATTGAAAAGAATTATATGAGGTGGTATTGGATATTTGCTCGGGAATTTAGCCGACGGGAGCATCAAGTAGTGATGGCGGTGTGGGGGGTGCTCTTGGGAGTTCAGATTATTGGCTTGGTACGTTAGTCATGCTGGGGCGGATATTGTTTTGGTCGTTTGTGGGAAGCGTGGCCTCGCTGGCCGGTGGAATAATTCTGGCGGTAAGGAAGCAGAAATTTACGCATCATCAGGTATTGCTTTTGACGTCGTTTGCGGCAGGAGTAATTTTGTCTACGGCGTTTTTTGATCTATTGGCGGAGGCGGTGGAGTTGGCTGGGAATCCAGCTTCTGTTTGGGGATGGGTGGTGGGTGGAATTGTGTGGCTGTTTTTGCTGGAGAAATCCTTGATTTGGTATCACCATCATCACGAGGAACATGCAGAGCATGGTAAAACGGTGCCGTGGCTTTTGACTGCGGGGGATACAATTCACAACTTTGTTGATGGAATTGTGATGGCGGGGTCTTTTTTGGTGTCTCCTGGCATGGGTGTGGTGACTAGTGTAGCGGTAGCGGTGCATGAAATTCCCCATGAGATGGCAGATTTCGGGATGTTACTTGGCCGGGGATGGAGTCCGAAGAAGACTATTTTGGTGAATGTGGCATCGGCGGCAGTGTCTGTGATTGGAGCTCTCTTGGTTTATTGGCAGAGGGATTGGATTGAGCCGTGGCTGCCCCAACTGCTGGCTTTTTCCGGGGGGAGTTTTGTGTATTTGGCCTGTTCAGATTTGATTCCGGAGATGCACCATGACCATAGGATTGATAAATGGAGTATGGTGGTCCAAGTGATGTGTTTTGGGGCTGGGCTTTTGATAGTCTGGGGATTGATACGGGCCCTTGAAGGGTGATATATTGGTGAGCGTGGCGACGATTAACCTGACAAGGTCCGATTTTGATGAAAAGACGAAGGCTAGATTGGTGATGGTGGATTTTTGGGCCGAATGGTGCGGGCCGTGCAAGATGTCTGGGCCGGTACTGGAGCAGATGTCTGATGAGTACGCGGGAAGGGTCGTAATTTCAAAAGTGGACGTCGACTCGGAGACCGAGCTGGCTTCGAAATATGGGGTAATGAGTATCCCTACGGTAATTTTATTTAGGGACGGTCAGGAGGTATCGCGGCAGATCGGGTTTGCGGGTAAAGCGGGGTATGTGAGTTTGCTTGCAAAGGCTGGCGTGGTTTAGGATGAGTGATATTTACGACGTTATCATTATTGGGAGCGGGCCGGCGGGGATGACGGCGGGGATTTATACGTCCCGGGCGAAGCTGAAGACGCTGATGATTGCGGGGGAGAAGTGGGGGGGGCAATTGATGCTTACCACTTTGGTGGAAAACTTTTCTGGTTTTGCTGAGGGAATACAAGGGCCGGATTTGATGGCTAACATGCGAAAGCAAGTGGAGAGATTTGGGGTGGAGTTTAAAGAGGAGAACGCAACGGAAGTGGATTTTGGGGTGAAACCTTTTAGAGTTAATAATTACTCAGGGCGATCAGTAATAATTGCCACGGGGGCGGAGTTTAAGTGGCTGAACCTGCCTAATGAGCAAAAATTGATTGGAAGAGGAGTATCGTCGTGTGCTACATGCGACGCGGCGTTTTTTAAGGGTAAGAAAGTGGTGGTGGTGGGGGGGGGGGACGCGGCGATGGAGGAGGCCTTGGTTTTGTCCCGGCATGCGACGGAGATTGTTATGGTGCACAGAAGAGACAGTTTCCGGGCGAGCAAAATTATGCAGGACAGGGTGTTTGCTAACCCGAAGATAAAAGTAATCTGGAATGCCGAGGTAAAAGACGTGCTGGGGGAAAATAAAGTGGAGGGAGTGGTGTTGTCTAGTGGAGAGACTTTGCAGACTGAGGGATTGTTTGTGGCGATTGGGCATAGCCCGGCGACCAAGATTTTTGAAGGCAAGGTAAATATGGGGGAAAGGGGTTATGCCCAAAGGGAAGGGGATAATTTTAGGACGATGAGCAATGTGCCGGGAGTGTTTGTGTCCGGGGACGTGCATGATTACATCTATCGTCAGGCAGTTACGGCTGCGGGTTATGGATGCGAGGCGGCGTTGGACTGTGAGAGGTGGCTGGAGGAGGAAGGTCATTGATTGTTATTTATCGTTTGTGGTATAAGAGACGGCATGGCAGGAAGAGTAAAGAGTGTAGCAGTGGAAGAGCACGAGGGTTCAGTCGTACCTATGGAACTTAAGAAGAGTTGGTTGGAAAGGGGCGCACCAGTGATGGGAATTTTGTTGGTGGCAGCGGCTTTTGCATTGGGGTCATTGTGGACTAAGGTGAAGTATTTGGAGCAGGGAGGACAGGCAAAGTCCCCCTCTGCACCCAGCGGGGTTTCGGCGGGACAGGCGGGCAATGCGGCTCCAGCACCTTCGAAATATAAAAATTTGGCCGAGGCGATGAAGGATTATGCCAAACAGGTGGGTATTGACGGAAATAAGCTGGTGAGCTGTATGAATAATGGTGAGAAAAAGAATGCGGTTCAGGCCGATTTGGATGAGGGGGGGAAACTGGGGGTGCAGGGGACACCGGCATTTTTTATAAATGGCCGACTACTAGCGGGAGCGTATCCGTATGATGAGTTTAAGAAAATAATTGACGAAGAGTTATCGGGCAAAGCCGCTTCCACGGTAACCAGGGCGAGTGTAAGTGTGGGAAATGCTTCGACCAGGGGGACAACCGGAGCCAAAATTACGGTGTTGGAATACTCGGACTTTCAGTGCCCGTTTTGCTCGAGAGCGTTTCCCACAATCCAGCAGGTGCTGAAAGACTACGGGAGTAAGGTGCTATTTGCTTATAAACATTTCCCACTGTCTTCGATTCATCCAAATGCCCAAAAAGCGGCTGAGGCGGCAGAGTGTGCGAAGGATCAGGGAAAGTTCTGGGAGTTTCATGACAAATTGTTTGAGGATCAAAATTCTTGGGCGAATGTCGCGCAAAGCTGAGATATGGAGTGGACTAACGTCAGGTATGAGTTGAGGGGGAAGCGGATTGTGGCTATAAAGGATGAGGGCGATAAGCGGTGGGTGGAGGAGGGGGAAGCTAGTTGGTGGAATAGAGCCGGGGTGATATTTGCGCAGGCAATGTTGAGAGTGCAAGATTGGCTGGAAAACAGCATGCTGTCTAAGCAGGGGGTTGGAAGATAGAGTGACTGAGGATTTTGTTGATGATAAGATGTGGCAAATAGCGGGCAACGTACATGTTTCGACAGGTCATGGTAAATAGGTATGCGGCGTGAAAGGTAGTGAAGGTAGGTTCTGGAAACATATCTGGCCTGATTATATGTAGTACGACTTGGCCGGCGAATAACAGAACAGTTTCTGCAGGCGCTTCGACGATGCCCACTGGAACGAGTGTTAAAAAAAGGCCCTGTTCGGCACAATTGGCAGCTTTTTGAACATTGTCATTTTCTGTCACAGGGGCATTTTACTATGGGTTAGTGTAGAATGAAATAATGAGAATGAATGCCAAACAGTTGAGGGTGACGAAGCCGACGGAAAGTGAGCTGGAGAAGATTGAGCGAAAGCCGATTTATTTGGTTTTGGATAATGTGCTGGATACGTATAATATCGGATCGATTTTTCGCTTGGCGGATGCGGTAGCGGCCAGAGAAGTAATACTGTGCGGGGGGACAGAGAGGCCACCCAGCTCGCGGATTCATAAGGCTGCTGTTGGGACGGAAGAATGGGTGCCTTGGCGGTACTTTGATACTGCTAGGGAGGCGATAGTTGAATTAAGAAGAGTGAGTCATGAATTATGTGTGATTGCCATAGAGCAGGATCCGAGGTCGACGAAAATTTTAAGTTTTAAACTTCAAATTTCAAATTTACAGCCGGTGGCTCTAGTGCTTGGGCATGAAACCGAGGGGATTTCTAAGGAGGTTTTGGACATGGCGGATGTGATTGTGGAAATTCCCATGTACGGGGTAAATAAAAGTTTGAATGTGCATGTGGCCGCAGCGGTTGTGGTTTACAAAATTTTGGAGGGGATGTAGTATTTTGGCATGGAGTTGCTGATTGAGAACGAGATTCTTAAACGCATCCCGGTGAGTGATGTGGGGGGAATGTTTAGAGAATTGGCGGATGAGCTAAATGTTAGATCGGCAGAAGTAAGGAGGAGGATGTGGGGAATGGTGGCTAACGGGCAGGTAGAAATAGGAGATGACTTGTCTTTGGTGTCGGGCCCGGGTGTTGAGCGGGGGAAAAATAGACGATTTGATTTTGGGTAAATCGCTGAATGTGCATGTGGCCGCGGCAGTGGTGACATATAAGCTCCTTGAAGGGATATAATCTGGCCTTTATGAAGGTGGATTGCATAAATATTTGCCACGCCGCGTGCTGTCAGGATATCGAACTTCAATTGAGACCTGACGAGTATGAAAGACTGAAGGCTAAAGGAGCGGTTTTGCGGGATAAACGAAAGGATGGGATGTATGAACTGGTGGGCCCTTGTCCTAATTTGCAAGGGGGTAGGTGCTCGGTTCACGGAACACTGGAACAGCCGCGTAATTGCAGAATTTACGCCTTTTTGGGTTATGGGTGCTTGATGCGAAGAAAAGTCAGGCCGGATTTGGTGAAACTATACCTGCAGAGGGAAAGAAAGACGATAACTTGGAGTGACGAGCTGAAATTTGCTGCGTTGGGCATGGTGGGAGGGTGGGTGAGCTTGGAAAGTTTGGTGGGCCCGGACAACATGACTCCTGATATTGATGTTTGAGCTTTACAGGGATGTGGATATGAGTTAAAATTGGCTTCGTTTTCTGGAGAGTCTAGCTCGTTGACAAAGACAGTGTTTTTATGAGTAAGGTAAGCCATTTCTTGGATTTCAAGAAGTGGTGGGAATTTTTTTGAGAGTTTGATCCTGGCTCAGGATGAACGCTGGCGGCGTGCCTTAGGCATGCAAGTGGAACGGTTCGGTGATCTCGCAAGAGGCTACCGGACAGTCGCAGACGGGTGAGTAATGATTAGGAATCTACCCTATGGTGGGGAATAGCTGGCCGAAAGGCCAATTAATACCGCATAATCCTACTTTGCGTAAAGCTTTGTAGGAAAAGGCCGTAACTGGCCGCCGATGGAGGAGCCTAATTCCTATCAGCTAGTTGGTGGGGTAATAGCCTACCAAGGCGATGACGGGTAGCTGGACTGAGAGGTCGGTCAGCCACAACTGCACTGAGATACGGGCAGTACATCTACGGATGGCAGCAACTAGGAATATTGCGCAATGGACGAAAGTCTGACGCAGCGACGCCGCGTGGAGGATGAAGGCCTTCGGGTTGTAAACTCCTTTTGACAGGGAAGCCCCTCACCTTTTTGCCAAATTTAGTAAACTAGATTTGATGTATTGGGTGTATATGCTTTGGAGTAAGGATTTTGACCAATGGTATGTTGGTTATTCTGATAATTTAAAAAAAAGATTAGAAGAACACAATAAAGGTCAAAGTTTTGCTACCAAACCATATATCCCATGGGAATTAGTTTACTGTGAGGGATACAAATCACACTTAGATGCACTAGATCGTGAAAGAAAATTGAAAAATCACGGCAAAGGAATGCAAATGTTAAAAATTAGGTTAAAAAGAAGTGTCGGTTTGTTGGCAAAAAGGTGAGGGGGACGGTACCTGTAGAATAAGCACCTGCTAACCACGTGCCAGCAGCCGCGGTAATACGTGGGGTGCGAGCGTTATCCGGATTTACTGGGCGTAAAGAGTTCGTAGGCGTCACGTAAAGTTTCGTTTGAAAGCCCGAGGCCCAACCTCGGATCCGGACGAAAAACTTACGTGATTGAGTCGGTTAGGGGGTACTGGAACTGACAGTGTAGCAGTGAAATGCGTTGATATTGTCAGGAACACCGAGGGCGAAGGCAGGTACCTGGGGCCGCACTGACGCTGAGGAACGAAAGCTAGGGGAGCGAAAGGGATTAGAGACCCCTGTAGTCCTAGCTGTAAACCATGCCCGCTTGATCCTTCCTTTTTTGGAGGGGTCGGAGCTAACGCGTGAAGCGGGCCGCCTGGGGAGTACGGCCGCAAGGTTGAAACTTAAAGGAATTGACGGGAAGGCGCACAACCAGGGGAGCATGTGGTTCAATTCGACACGAAGCGATGGACCTTACCCAGATTTGACATCCAGTACCTAATGTTCTGTAGGAAACTATGGAAAATCACGCGAAAGTGTGAAGTGCTGGACAGGTGTTGCATGGCTGTCTTCAGCTCGTGCCGTGGGGTGTCGGCTTAAGTGCCGAAACGAGCGCAACCCCTATCCCATGTTGATTACTCATGGGAGACTGCCCCGATATTTATCGGGGAGGAAGGAGGGGATGACGTCAAGTCAGCATGATCCTTATATCTGGGGCCACACACATCCTACAATGGGGTGGAACAATGGGTTGCCAAGCCGCAAGGCGGAGCTAATCCCAGCAAAACACCCCTCAGTTCAGATTGGGGGCTGAAACTCGCCCCCATGAAGATGGACTTGGTAGTAATCGCGGATCAGCAGACCGCGGTGAATACGTTCTCGCCTTTTGTACACACCGCCCATCAAGCCAGCAAAGTCGGGGGTGCCTGACGTCCCGATTTAATCGGGAAGAGGGTAAACTCGGCGATGAGGGCTAAGTTGTAACAAGGTATCCCTAGCCGAAGCTGGGGATGGATCACCTCCTTTCTAGGAGTATTTTTACCCCAGTGGTCCTTTTTGGTCGGCCACTTTAATAAACCAACCAACATTGGCAGGCTAAGTCACAAACGTCAAAGTGACTCGGCGCTGTTTTTCCCACCACTTTTTGGAACCTGAGAGAATATAAAACCCGTCTGGAGGCGGGTTTTTTGGTGGGGTACAATAAGCTTGTGGCGCTGATTTGTGCAGAGGCGGATTGTCCGGCCAAGAGGCTGAGGATGCAGAGTCGGGGATATTCCCCGATAAATGTAGATTGCGGAAAGTGCGGAAGGCGTTTTGAGTGGGTGGATTCGCCGCCGGTATGGCTTAATCCAGTATATTTGGGCATTGTGCTTAGGGCTATTGGGGTAAAGAATTGGGTAAGGAAGGAATGGGAGGCGTGGATGTTAGAATGGGGAAATGAGCAGAACAGACAGTAGAGCACGGCTTGGGTATTTGGAGGAGCAACTCCTAAAGTATAAGAAGATTTATGAGGAGAAGAAGAGGCTGTTTCGGGGGGTGAGGCATGAAGATTCTTTATCCGAGCTGAGGTACACCGAATATATGGTGTATAGGGACATGGTGGAGGGGATCGAGCGGGAGATAGCGGGGATTAAGAAAGGATTGCGTCGAGTTCTTTGAATGGTCGGATAGGGCCAAAAATGGCTTTCGAAAGTGATGCGTCGGGTTGGAAATGTTGGCCCATGATGCTAACACAGATTGGGCCGGAGCAGAATTCGGGGGGTGGGGGAAGAGCGCCTTCACGAAGGGGCGTTTGGAAATGGGTGAGGAGGGAAATGGCGACGAGGCTAAGACGGATTGATTGATTGGTCATGGTGGGCTGCCATGGAGTCGAACCATGCACTTCGTTCTTATAACAAAGCGACTTGGGGCACCTGCCCCAAAAGCTTTGATATATCGTGCCGACAGAATGGTGGGCGGACGTGGAATCGGACCACGAGCCTCATTCTTATCAGGAATGCGTTCTACCATTGAACTATCCGCCCAATGGTCGGCACGCTATCAGGAACGCGTTCTACCGCTGAACCAGCAGCCCATAGAAATCAGGAAAGCTTTCTTTGGTGGATTATATCTCAATAGCGGGTTGGAGGGTACCAGAGTGGTGGGGTGGAGCAGGGGTTGGGGAAATCGAAGCAAAGGGGAGTGCCCAAGAAGCAAGAGCGGGAGAGGGATTGAATGCAAACCATCCTTGAGTTGAGACGAGGGGTGATAATCAGGCCATAGAGAAGCGTGCCGGTGATGGCAAGGAAGATTAGTGCGGGAATAATGAGAAGGTATCTGACGATGTATTAATAGTAGGATGCTTGGTGCTAAAATGCAATTTGTATGAAATTTTTGAGGCGGAGGGCCGTTATTTTTTTGCTGATAGGGTTGGGGATGGCGGGATTTTGGTGGTGGCGAAATAGTCGGGAAAGCAGTAATGATAAAAATATGAAGGTGGCGGTGGTGGAGAGGAAGGATGTGCGAAAGACTTTGGTGATGTCGGGAAAAATTGTCGCGGGCAGGGAGGCTAGTTTGCGATTTTTTGGGGTGGGTAAGTTGGGGTACGTAAAAGTGGCGGGGGGGGACAGGATAAAGAAAGGACAAGCGGTGATGGGATTGGATGCCCGGGATGCGGCGGCGGTGGAGACGGCGGCTTATTATAGTTACGCTGCGGCGGACGCGAATGCCAAGGAGATCGAGGACCAGGTGAAGGGCCATGACAAGGATGAGACGTTTGCACAGAAAAACGATCGGGTGACGGCGCAGACGGCACGGGATAAGGCTTATGACGCTTGGCAGACGGCGGTAAGGGCGAGGCAGAACGCCAACTTGATATCGCCGATTGACGGAGTGGTGGTAAATATAACTGTGACTGTAGCTGGGGAAACAGTGGGGGTGGCAGATGGGGTGGATATAGTGGATCCCGAGTCTTTGTATTTTGAATCTGAAGTGGATGAGACGGAATTGAATTTGGTAGGTGTGGGCAAGGCAATGGAGGTGACCTTGGATGCTTATCCGGATGAAAAGCTGGAGGGGGAAATAACCAGCATAGATTTTTCGTCTCACGAGTCTGATGCGGGGGCGACGGTGTTTTCGGTGAGAGTTAAGATATTAAGTGAAGAAGATATTAAGATATTAAGAGTGGGGATGAATGGAGATGCGGCACTAACAGTGGAGGAGGCGAAGGGGGTGCTGGTGCTGCCTATCGAGGCGGTGGGGGAGGGGGAGGTGGAGCTGCCGGGGGGGCAACGGCAAAGAGTGGAGATAGGATTGGAAGGAGACGAAGAGGTGGAAATAAAGAGTGGTGTTGTCGAGGGGCAAAAAGTATGGTACCAGTAGTGGAATTTAAAAATGTCAGTCGAGTGTATGGGGACCCGGCTAGCAGTGAGAGCATGGTGAAAGCCTTGGATAGGGTGTCTTTTGAAGTCGTTAAGGGAGAATTTGTCGCTATTACCGGGCCGTCGGGATCGGGAAAGTCGACGCTTTTGCATCTGATTGGACTAATGGATCGGCAAAGCGCGGGGGAGATATTTGTGGATGGAATAAACACCAAAAATTTGAGTGACAACAAATTGGCAAAACTGCGAAATGAAAAAATAGGGCTAGTGTTTCAGCAGTTTAATTTACTGCGGGCAACACCGGCAATTGTTAATGTGGAGCTGCCGCTGGTTTATCGGGGTATTTCTGCATCCGGGCGACATGAAATAGCCAAAAATGAATTGATCAAGGTGGGTCTGGGGGATCGGCTGCAAAACAGGCCATCTCAACTTTCCGGAGGACAACAGCAGAGGGTAGCGATTGCTAGGGCTCTGGTTACTAACCCGTCGCTTTTATTGGCGGATGAGCCGACGGGAAACTTGGATTCGAAAACCGGCGAGGAAATAATTAAATTATTTGAAGACCTGCATGAGGGTGGGGTAACTATAATATTGGTGTCACATGACCCCAACATCGCCAGGCGGGCCAAAAGGCAGGTAGTTATAAAAGACGGGAGGATAGCAAATGGACACAGTTGAACTAGTAAGGAGCGCGGCGAGAGCGATTAGGACTAATAAAACTAGGTCGGCTTTGACCACTTTGGGGATTATTATCGGGGTTGCGGCGGTAATACTTTTGGTGTCTATCGGAAACGGTCTGCAGGCTTTTGTGACGGAGGAGTTTGAATCTCTCGGGTCGAATGTGCTGCTTATCTCTCCGGGTAAAGTGAGTTTTTCCGGCGGGCCGCCAAGAAACGTGGAAGCAAAATTTGACTTTAGTGACGTCAGACAGATGGGGGATTTGGGTGACCCGATTGTCAAGGTTAGCGGAATGATATCCAAGGGGGCGACAATGAAATACCGATCTAAAACTTACTTTGGAAATTTGGCAGGAGTGGGCGAAGAATATTTGGAGTTTGGGAATGTGGAGATAGAGGCGGGAAAGTTTTTCAGCAGAAGTATGCTGGAGCGAAGTCAAATGGTGGGGGTGATTGGGCATAAGGTCTATGAGGAGTTGTTTGGGGGGGTCGGGAATCCGGTGGGAAGAGAGATTGATGTGACGGGGTCCAAGGTGGAGGTAATAGGGAAACTAAAAGAAAAGGGAGGGGGACTGGGGGGGAACAGCGATGAGAACTCGTTTGTGTTGATGCCGGTGACTACGGCCATGAAAGTGACAGGGATTAAAAAACCGGCGGCCGTGATGGTGAGGATAAGGGACGCCGATAGTGCGGCGGCGGCGAGCAGGAAAATTAAGAACTACTTTTATCGGAAAAATTTGACTGATGACGATTTTACTATTTTGGAACCTAAGGAACTATTGGAGTCTATAACCTCGTTTTTGGGGGTGGTGACGGGGGCCCTGTCTGGCATTGCGGCGATATCACTGGTTGTAGGGGGGATCGGGATTGCCAATATCATGCTGGTGTCTGTAACGGAGAGGACCAGGGAAATTGGTTTGCGCAAGGCACTGGGGGCTACAAATCGAGATATTTTGCTCCAGTTTTTGATTGAATCGATATTGCTGTCGGTGGTTGGGGGTGGGGTAGGGATTGGGATTGGGTGGGGGATATCGGCCATCTTGCGACAATTTATTGAAACGGCAGTGACAGCGGGATCGGTGATGATGGCTTTTGGGGTGTCGGCCGGGGTGGGGATAGTATCGGGGCTG
>Ga0209641_10000272_pt1 | contig 46551 bp, 45 predicted proteins | sample RifCSP16_1_FD_184022 | JGI IMG/M metagenome (GOLD analysis project Ga0209641, IMG submission 184022) | Soil microbial communities from Rifle, Colorado - Rifle CSP2_sed 16_1 (SPAdes) (version 2) | ecosystem: Environmental > Terrestrial > Deep subsurface > Rock core/Sediment | place: Rifle... | reverse complement strand
AATGAGAAATTTTCTTGGTCAACTGAGAACGTACAGAATTTTCTGTTATTTTTTTTAGGCGGTAAAAATTCTTTTAGCAGTTTGATATCTTTTTTGAATACATTAAAATTAATCACCGCACTACTGATGCTTCCGTCTTTCTTGATGATGTTAACAGTATATTCTCCGTATAGATCTTCAAAGAATACTTCGTTTTTTGCTGGACCAACTTCCGTAAAATATGTTTGTCTTGGACTCAATCCTAAAATGCTTATGTCAATTACCTTCTTATCTTTTTTTGATTCAGTCGTAATTCCGTAATTCATGCTGGAGAAAAGTTTTTCTGTTTCCAGTGTAAATGCATATTGCTGAACTTTTTTTAATGGATTAAACCTAAAAGCTATTTTACAATTGTATTCTCTTTCCGCTTCCTTCTTTACCGGAACGGATTCTTTCATCTTATCAATTGTCTTTTTTCTTGCTTTCGCAATTCTTGGAACTGATTTTGGTTTTTTAAGAGGCATAGCTTTTTAATCTAAGGCAACGTTCTCTAAACTGTCCATAGGAATTTGTTTTTGCTCGCCGGTTTTCATGTTCTTTAAAGATAAAAAGCCGGATGAATATTCATCCCCTCCGAAGAAAATTACGAAACGCGCATTTAGCTTATTCGCTTCCCGCATTTGTGCTTTAGCACTTCTGTTCAGATAATCAAACTCAACAGCAAAATTTCTCCTTCGCAGGATTGATGCCGCTTCGTAAACTTTCTCAGTAAGTTTTTCACCAAGAGTAACGAAGTAAAAATCTAATTTTTCTTCCGGAAGATTTAATGTTTTCTCATTCTCACATGCTAACAGTATTCGCTCAATGCCAGCAGCAAACCCAACACCGGGAGTTGGTTTTCCTTCTAACTGTTCTGCTAATAAATCATAACGACCGCCGCCGCAAATCGCATTTTGTGATCCAACTTTTCCGCTTATTATTTCAAAAGTAGTTTTTGTATAGTAATCTAATCCGCGTACCAACTTTGCATCAACTTCGAAAGGGATATGAACATCTTTCAAAATATTTTTCACTGTCTCGAAATCATTATTACTTTCTTTATCAAGATGATTAATCAGCATTGGTGCATCTTTCAGCAATTCCTGATCTGATTCAACTTTGCTGTCAAATATTCTGAGAATGTTTGTATCGAATCTTTTTCTGCTGTCTTCGGATAATTTATTCTTCTTATTACTTAAAAATCGTTTTAGAATTATTTTGTACTCCTCTCGAACTACAGGAATTCCAAGCGAATTGATTTTTACGACAAGATCTTTTAATCCTAAGCTTTTTAAAATATCGTACGCCATTTGAATTATTTCGGCATCAAGAATCGGTGATTCGCTGCCAATTGCTTCAGCACCAAACTGATGAAACTGACGAAGCCGACCTGCCTGCGGTCTTTCCTGCCTGAATATTGGAGAAATGTAATATAGTTTATGAAGCGGCTGTTTGCTCATCAAAGAATGTTCAATGTATGCTCTCATGACCGATGCGGTCATTTCAGGTTTTAAGGTGATGCTCGTCTTACCTTTATCAAGAAATGTGTACATCTCTTTTCCGACGATATCAGTTTCCTCGCCAATACCGCGCGCAAATAAAATCGTCTCCTCAAATATTGGAGTTCTTATTTCTGAATAATTGAAATTTTTAAAAACGGATTGAACAACTGATTCTAAATATTTCCACTTAGAAATATCAGAGGGCAAAATATCTTTCGTACCAGTGACAGCTTTAATCATTTGAGGTCTTTACAATAAGTAGAATTGAATGGAGATTTTATTCTGTAACTCACTTTTCGTAAACAAACCCAGTTTCTGAACGAACGAATCAAGCAATGTTGAGAAACTGGGTTTGTAATCTTAACTTGGTATAAGGCAAGTTGTGAATAATTAGACATCAAAATAATTCTGCTCTTCAGTTTTAAACAGCTCAACGATCTCATCATTTGATTTTGCATGAATAAGCTTTTCTCTAAACTCATCTTTTGTCATCATCCGTGAAATTCTGCTTAAAAGCTTAATGTGAGTTGAAACCATATTATCCTTTCCAACAAGAAGAAAAACCAAATGAACGGGTTGATTATCAAGAGCTTGATAGTCAATAGGATTTTCAGCTTTTCCAAAAGCGGCAAGAATTTCATTCACAGCACTTGTCTTTCCGTGAGGTATAGCGAAACCTTTTCCAACACCAGTTGACATAATTTTTTCTCGGTCAAGAACAGCATCTCGAACTTTCTTAATATCAATCACTCGAGTGTCGTTATCGAACAAATCGATCAGCTCATTAATTACATCTTCTTTGGCTGTACTTTTTAATTCAGCGATTATAAAATCTTTATGAAGCAAATCTGATAGTTTCATTTTTAAAAGATGTTGTTTTGAGAATTGATTTCAATTTTCAATTACAATTTAACAATACCGAGTAAGTTTATCAATTTGAAATACAAGAATTAATTTTACTCTTGCTCAATAGATGATGAAATATCAGCAGAGATAATAGGGTAAAACCGGAAGGCAATGTTTTTTTGAACCTTGCAGGAATTATGATTTTTATAAAGCGATTTACATTCGCTTCGCCAAGAGACTAAACTGTTAAAATGATGTTATCATCGTAAATTTGAATCTCACTCAATATATTTTCCAATAAACTGCTACGCACAACAATAATTAATTTTCCTTTGAAATCCTTTAGACAAACCCTGAGGGAGCGATAGAATCCTTTTTTTTTCATTTCAAGATGACCAATTTCATCAAATACAATAACATCCCCATTAAAATTTTGTATAATTTTTTCGTTTATTTTTTCAAATACTGCCTCATTAAAATAGAACCTTCCCTGCTTAAGGTTAAAATTGTCTTTAGGAGAAATTGAAGCCAAACGATATTCAGCCCCGGTAGAAATATCAATTAAATTATAACCAATTTTACACGAGTCGGTAAAAATCCCTTTGGTTATGAATCCCTTAATATTCTTTCCGGCAGAGTTCAGTTGGCGAATAATCTTCTCCAACTTCGATGATTTACCAGAGTTTACCTTACCTGTAATTATTAGAATCCTTTTACCATTCGGCCAGGATTCCAACAAAATACGCTCGTCCCGGTTGGGGAAAACCATACTCGGTTTCATAATATTTATCGGTGATATTATTAATCCTAAAATAAAATTTATAATCTGAAAAAATTTTTTGAGCGATTCGTAAACCAATGATAAGATAATCCGGAAGTCGCTTCAATTCTCGTGAATCGGAATCAAATGAATATTGGTTGGAAATAAATGATGCTTCTGTATTCCATTCAAAACCAAAATCGTAATTTTTATTCAGTAGTAAATTAAGAACGTGTTCCGGACGGTTTGGAAGTTCAGCATCCTCTGTGATATTTTTAGCAGAAAGATATGTGTAGTTAAGTACCGCATTAAAAACTGAGAATTTATATTTCAACTCAACTTCTGTTCCTTTTAGCGCCGCCTTATTTATGTTTTGATATTGGCGAATATTATTTCCGAGTGAAACAATCTGTATCAGATCCCTAACATCACTGAAGAAAAGAGAAACACCGCCATACAAATCAGAAAACATTGTCGAAGCCCCTACTTCAAAGTTATAGCTTTGTTCCGGCGCAAGGTCATAATTAGGTTTATAACTCCCCAAAAGTTCTGAATAGAATTCTTTTAATGTCGGGAACCTGGATTTTTTAGAAGCAATCATATACACTAGAAAATTTTCATTTAAGTTAAAGTTTAATCCCAAATTTCCGTGGAGTGATGAACTTGCCGGACGAAGCAGAGAATTCTCCGCGAAGAGCGGATTCATTTTATCATAACTGATTCCAGCTACTATTTTAAAATTATCAACAATTGAAAATTCTTCTTCAACTCCAATTGTAAAAATTTCAGCTTCAAACTTTTTATAGGGCTGTCCATAATTGCTCTGCTCTTTGTGTGAGTCTCTTTTGTACAAAAGAATAATTTTTGTTAAAGGTAAAATTTCAGATGAAATATAGGATGATAAATTTAAGCCATAGGAGTAATCATCATACGTTGAATGGAAAGCATATTTCTTTGTTTGAGTTGTCAAGGTTGCATCATCATAAGAATCAAGCACATTCGTGTACTTGTCATAAAAAATATTTCCTCTTATAGTAAAGTTCGAAGAGATAACCGAATTAAACATCAAATTTGCAAGTGATTTATTCCAATCACTATATCTCCAATACCGCGGATTTGTTGTATAAATATTTACCGGAACATCCCTTTCATTATCTATATGATTATACGCAAAAGCCACATCTAAAAAATCAAAAATCTTTGTACCAAGTTTGAGCATACTGGCTTTAGAATCATAACCGCTGTTTTCTCGCCTTTCTCCATCTTCGTTAGCGGCAGCAGAAAAACTTGATGGCAATGCAAAGCCATTCGATTTGTGGTAACCAAAAGCTGCATTAAAATAAAACGCGGATAAAATCCCGTTGAATCCTATATTTAAATTCTGGCTGTTCCCTTTCTGATAATTAACTTTTGCAGAAAAATTTTTAACAGGATATTCAGAAATTAGGTTTATGCTGCCTCCCATAGAATTAGGACCGTAAAGAATAGAAGAAACGTTTTTAGAAATTGATATTTTATTGAATCCTGCTAACTGAATTGCATTCAGATCAAAACTGCCATCGTATGGAATGTAAACAGGTGCTCCATCAATCATTACAGATATTTGTCTTTGATCAAATCCACGGATTGATAGTTGGGCTTCATTCTTTCCTGAAACCGAAGCATATACACCGGGACTGAATTGCAAAGCATCAAAAGCGCTGAATGAATTCTGCATCTGAAATTCTTTTTGAGAAATTTCAACAGAGTTTAATTGATTTTCTTTTCTCGCTGTTACTTCAATTTCACCAAGATTGTATTGCATTAAAGTATCTTTCTTCTGAGCAAAGATCAGTGACGATACAACAACTATTATTGTAATTATATTTTTCATAAAACATTCTCTTCTTTAGTTTTTGCTGTATATGAATGAGAGGCTTTAATTAGAAAAGCTAATAGCTGTGCTGATAACTCAATAGGATTAAAAAATTTTTTACGTTCTGCCTTTGTAAAGAATTCCTTAGTTTTCTCTTTTAATAAAGGGAACAATTTTTGTGAATGATCAAGTATTTCATCATAATTTTTCAATCCTAGTTTTGCAAATAAACTTTGAAGCTTTTTTCTGCCGGCAGTTTTTGATAAATAATTAATTGCAGGAATCATAACCACCGCTCTAAAAATCATTATCAATCCGTTATAAAACCCGCTTGTTGAAAATTTTATTCCGAGCAAAAGAAAATCCTTTTCACCGATAACCATTGGTTGAACAATAAGTAGAATTATGACAAAGAGAAGAAAAGATATTCTTCTTAAGAAGCAGAAAAGATGAATATCTAAGAACATCAAATACAAAACTGCCGGGGGAAAAAAATAAAATGCGTAATCACGCGGAATTAAAAGTGCGGTAATGAAAGTTATGATTACTAAATATTTATTATTCATAACACACTTTCCTGTAAAATTTCTTTTGTGCGGTTTGAAGTTACGTAACCGAACCATCCTGCACCGGCTCCAATGAAAATGTAAAGAAAAACTATAAGCGGAATTAATATCAGAGACATTTCGCCTTCATAATTGATCGCTTTACCAATGCTGTTCAGTATTTCCAGATAAACATTGTAAATACCAAACCCAAAGAATATTCCCTGCATAATTAAACTGTGAATTAAGGTATAAAGAAGTATCAAAGAACCTGTTAAGAGAGATGAGATAAAACTATAGGTAAAAAATGAAAAAACAATCTCCGCAATTATTCCCTGCATCATTATGGCAATGAAAGGAGTTATGTTGAATCCCGGTAAAGTAATCAACTTAAGAGTGGCAGCGACAGAACTGATTGCAGTCATTGAGCCCTTATAATTTATAAATGATCGTGAAATAGTAATTAACACGACTGCAATAATTGTTAACAGCGTCCCTCTGAACGGAATTCTTGAAGCGTGTAATATCGTTCCGAGAGAAATTTCAATCACACCCCACAAAGCTCCGAACAGTGCTGTGGATATAAATTCGTTATGGTCTAAATCTTTTTTCATAGTTATCTCAAATAAAAAACCTCATCGGAAAGATGAGGTTTGATAGTTAAGTTCAACCTCTCCTTTCCAATTTGTCCTGATATATCAGGACGTGGGAGGCTTGATGATTTCTCATCAAACCCATCGGCTTTCTTCCCATAAATCTAAACTGATCTTTAGGGAATAAAGCTCGGAGAATTAATTATTTTACTACTTAATTAGTCAGTTATTTTTTAATATCCTCTCTGATATCAAGTTCTTCTTTAACATCTTTAATTTCGTTCTTGAACTGGCGGATTCCTTTTCCAAAACCTTTGGCAAGTTCAGGTATCTTCTTTCCGCCGAATAAAAGCAATATTACAAAAAGGATGATTAGTATTTCTGTCGTTCCAAAATTTGCAAACATTTTTATTCCTTAATTGAAAATTCAATTTCTTCTTTATGAGAATTTTTCATTCCCTTTTTATATGACATATTATCTGTGCCGAAGCTAAATGATAAAGCACCGCTTCCAGTTTTCTCGCAAATTCTAATACATTCGCCGCAGTTGAAACAGAACGGATAAATGTTTTTGCTCTTTGGTGACAAATTGAGAGGGCAACTGTAACTGCACGGCTCTGATCTGGCTGCACAAGAACATAAATCTGAATTATAGTGTAAATGCATTGTTCTTTTAAATCTGAAAATTGAGAGAACCCCGCCGACCGGACAAATAAATTTACACCAGTACCTTTTGAATATTATTCCCTCAATAAAAATTATTATCAAAACAATTAGCAGCTCTAAACCAAATCCCATTCCCATTATAAAGTGAGATATTTCGGAAGAGATGATTCCCGGTGCAGAAAGGAAAGTAATCATCGGGAAATCCAATATGATGCTGAGGACAAAAAATGAAATTAAAATACTCCAAAAAATAACCGGGTTCGGATTTTCATCTTTCACCTGCAACTTAATTTTTCTGTATCTCTTTCTAAAAAGTTTAGCTGTTAGTTTCTGCCAATACTCCGAGATGGTATTGAACGGGCACATCCAGCTGCAAAAAACTTTTCCGAATATCAACGCAAGCAGAACAGGAAGTATTATTCCAATAATAAGTACTTCGATTAACTCTCTTGATAATATTGTTGTCTGTAGTGCCATTGCCGGATCAACAATATCAACACCAAAAATTGTAATTGAATAAAGATTACCAATAATGGAATAGATCCCGTTGACAACCAGAATCGGAACTGCCACCAAAAAAGCCAGAGAAAATAGCTGTACAGTTTTTCTATAAGTATTTAATTTATTATAAAACTTATTTCTCTTTACCCGGGGCATTTAAACCGTAATTTCTTCTTTACTGTAAACAATAATTGCGGAACCTTCAACGGGACAAACTCTTTCACAAATTCCGCAACCAATACATTTTTCTTCAATCACTTTAGGAAGCAACTCATCTTCAAGAATTATTGCCTCTCTGAATATCGGGCAGTTTTCAAAACAGGCGCGGCATATTACATCTAAATAAGGCAGACACTTCTCTTCATTGATTTTTGCGATGCCCATCCTTACATTTTCTTTTTCAACCACATCATTTTGCAATGCACCTGTAGGACAAACAGGTGTACATTTCATACAAACATAACACGGAATATCGCGTGCAAATATCATCGGTGTTCCCATGCTTCTTCCCCACTCCACGTGTGCTATCCGTATGCTGAAGTATGGACAAATTTGTGCACACTTGTTACACTTAATGCAGCGCTTTAAAAACTCTTCTTCCCGCAGAGCACCGGGAGGTCTTAAAGGAGTTTTTCCCGTTATTATGCTTTGTAAAAATTTTAAAAGCGATATCACTTTTCTTCTATTTCATCTACCTCATCTTCAGAAGCCATAAAGGTTGGGTATGTTCCCAGTATTCCTTCAAACTCATTCATTAAATAACGAGACATGTTCACTAATTCTTCTTCTTTTTCAGCTTCCATTACAACTATAATATTATCACCTTTGTACACACCGTGAGTAGTAAGATTGGGCACTCGTTTTAATTGCAGTGCAACTTCTTCTGCCATACCCTTTTGCGTTGTAACAATCATGCTTGCTATTATCATACTAAGCTTCCCTTTTAAAATGCAGGGTGACTGCTAAACACAGTCACCCAATTATATTATGCTTTTGCAACTTGACACGCAGCCACTTTATATTCAGGCTCGAATGATCCCGGATCCACTGCGTCGATAGTAAGAATATTGGTTAAACTTTCAGGCCAATGCCAAGGAATAAAAATAGTTCCTTTGCGAGTACGATCGATAACTTTAGCTTCTACAGTTAGTAAACCACGCCGTGTAGTTATTTTAACCTTATCGCGGTTTTTTATTCCCCATAATTTTGCATCATCCGGATTAAGTTCAGCATAAGGAACAGGATTAGCTCTCACTAACTCCGGAATTTGTCCGGTCATAGTCATTGTATGCCATTGCTCCAGTATTCTGCCTGTTGTAAGCACAACCGGATATTCGGCAGAAACAGGTTCTTCAGGACCTTTATCAGGGCGGGCAAATATAACAGCCTTACCATCAGGTTTAGCATAGAAATACATTCTTCTGTTGCCGGCTTTATCTTTAGGGAAGTATGGATCGCCTTCTGTAAATCTATGCCAGGTTCCCGGATGACTTGTATCAGGAACAGGCCAAGTGAGACCTCTGACTTTTTTGAGTCTGTCATAAGTAGCACCTGATAAATCCATATCAGTACCGGCAGTTGTTTTCTGATATTCACTCCATACATCTTCCGGACCTTTAAAGTGCTCGAACCCTTTTCCATATCCCATTCGTTTAGCAAGATCTACGATAACATCACCATCCCAGCGCGATTCACCGGAAGGATTCAATGCTTTTGCAAGATGCTGCGATCTTCTTTCTGTACATCCATAAACACCTTCTTTCTCGCCCCAGAATGCAACGGGCAATACTACATCGGCAATCTTTGATGTTTCTGTTGGATAGAAAGATTCTGCAACAACTAAGAAAGTATCCTTCATACCAGGGATATACTTATTCAGATTAGGAAGTGATTGTGCAGGATTAGTGCAAAGAATATACATCCCTTTAATTTCACCTTTTGCAGCAGCTCCGAACATCGCAACAGTATGTTTACCGGGAGTTGGCTGAATTTTATCCGGAGAAGTTTTCCAGATTTCAGCAACAACTTTTCTGTGCTGTTCATTGGCAACCAAACGGTGTCCCGGGAGAATATGACATAGTCCCCCGGCCTCACGCACACCACCACAGGCATTAGGTTGACCGGTTAATGAGAATGAATCACAACCAGGTTTACCTAATTTTCCTGTGAGAAGATGAATGTTATGAATTAGATTATTAAGGAATACTCCTGCAACTCTTTGATTAACCCCCATACACCACATAGTCATTGCAGTTGGTGATTCACCAAACATTCTTGCAGCTTTAACAATATCAGCAGGGTTTATATCAGCTTGTTCAGCCGCATATTCGGGTGTGTATTTTTCCAGGAATGCTTTATAATCATCATAGGTAATTGGATCTTTACCATTACTAAAATTAACACTATCCTTAATAAACTGCTCATCTGTATAACCATCTTTAATTAACTGACGGGCAATTGCATGCATAATAGCAAGATCGTAACCCGGTTTAACCTGAAGATGAAGATCAACTATTCTGTTTGTCGGAGTTTTTCTTGGATCAATGAAAATGATTTTACAAGAAGGACTGTCTTTTTTCCTTTGAACTAACAGGTCAAATATAACAGGATGTGCTTCAGCAGTATTTGATCCGATAATCAGAAACAAATTGCAATGTTCGATATCCTTGTAAGTTCCGATTGGTTCATCAGCACCAAAAGAAGTAGTGTATCCACCCACTGCACTTGCCATACAAAGTCTCGGGTTACCATCAGCGTTATTTGTTCCGATATAACCTTTGAACAAACGTTGGGCAAGATATGTCTCCTCTGTTTGTGCCTGTCCGGATCCATAATAAGCAAGGGCATTGGGACCATCTTTTTCTAAGATTTCTTTAAATCTCGAAGCAACTAAATCCATAGCCTCATCCCAGGAAGCTTTTTCAAGCTTCCCATTTTTCCTAACCAGAGGATGCAGGAGGCGATTCTTTGCAGTTATCATTCTGTGAAGATAAAAACCTTTAACGCAAAGAAGACCTTTATTTACCGGACATTCTTTATCGCCTTTTATCCCGAACGGTTTTCCATCTTTAACCCCCAGCATAACGCCGCATCCGACACCGCAAAAGCGGCATACAGATTTATACCAGACAACGCTTTCCTGAACGGCTGCTGCCAATACACTGCTTTTGTGCAAAGGTTCAACTCCAATTGCTGCTGCAGCGGCTGTAAGTGCGGAAGCTTTTAAAAAATTTCTTCTTGAAATTGACATTTTAATTTTCCTCCAACTCTTAATTATGAAATTTTAAAGTATGCCCGTTATGGCAATCGAAACATGATTTAACTTTAGTTTTTTTAAAATTAACTTCCATTGCCGAATGACAGCCCAAACACCCGTTATCTTTCCCTTTAGCATTAAATTCTTCCTGCCCATCTCCATGACATATAAAGCAGCCAAATCCAACTTGACCATGCTTGCTCATATTCCAATCCTTAAAAACTTTGGGTGTGATTTCTTCGTGACATTCAGTGCATCCTATTGTCCAATCAACTTTAGGGTGTTTGTCTTTTAAGAGTAAACTATTTTGATTTTCAGACTGGGTATTATTTATAAAACCGGCTGATAAAATTCCGAAACTCAGAATTATTAAAATCAAATAAAATTTTCTTTTCATTTTTTTCTCACAATTTTTTTAGAAGACAAAAGTAATTTCGGATTTCAATTCCCAGGGGGACAGATGCCCGGTATCGCTGCCAAGAATTAAATATTTAGCTGCAGTACCTGGTGAAAAGTAGCCTGCTCTGAATGTAAAGGTTAGATTGTCATAAATTTTATAATCTGTTTTTAAATCCACTTCCCAACCTAAGTCAGATGCAGCTTTAGAAAGATCAGGACCCGCACTTGTCCAGGCATAAACCGATTTCGTCGATCTTAAGTAAGTGAAAGAACCGAATAATTTCCATTTTGGATTTAGCGTTATGGTGCTGTTTACCTGGAGAGCCGTAGTATTTTCAAGTTCTCTGTAAGCTCTAATGTTTGGAGCTCCTAATCCCTGAGGAGTAATTCCTTCTTCATCCGGCATAATAGAATCTTCCCACATTTCTGTTAAGTAGAAGAATCCTGCCGTACGAAGTTTATTAACATTACCTTTACCGCTTGTCGGATCGTCATCGCCTGAGCCCATACCTGCAACCAAACCGACACTTACTGCATCTGCAGCCGCATAATCTAGTTTAAGGTATAAGTTGTACCCGGCTAAATCGCCGTTGTTTTTATCATATTTCAGCGGATCTAATGCTGTTGTTGATGTATTCAATTTTCCAGCGTAGGTTTGATTATTAATGTCATCTTTTCCGATAAGATAATTAGCTTCGTAATTAAGAGTCAGTTTGTCAATTTTAGTTGTACCAGCAGCACCAACAATTCCTAGTGATGTAACTTGTGGAGTAAATCTTGGTCTATTATAGTAAATACCGTCAATAAGGTAAGCTGTAGAATCATTGATGGATGCATCGTTGTAATACATTCCATAAAATTCAAGATTTGTAGCCGCAAACTTTGTATTGTAAGATGCTGTAAATAAATTAGCATCACGGGCATCATAACCGCCCTTTGAATCAGGTGGTGAAACTTTGGGAAGATCTGAAATGCTTAAAACACCTTCAGAAATTTTTGCAGCACCAATTTTAATATTGTCGGTTTCTCCAACTTTAATCTGAGCACTTATACCATCATAATTGTTATCGAGAACAAGCTTGTTGCCTGCAGACCAGTTAAACCGGCCAACGTTGAAAGCAGTTGATATTGAGGGAACATTAAACCAAATATAGGCATGATCCACGTGCAAAAGATAATGCGTATCCTTGTTATCAAACATACCGCTTGCACCTGAATACGTAGGAGTTTCGTTATCAACTCCCCACCAACCTTGTCCCAAATCGAACCGTGTGATTGCTTTGAGGTTATCCCCATAATTGAAGGAGAAATTGAGTCTGAACATTTGAACGAAATAATGATCTCTGTATTCGGTTTTTCCCATAGTGAAATCATTTTGCATTTGTCCCCAGGCATTGTAAAGTCCGTTAAACTTAAACTCAGTTTTAGGTGGATCCTGTGCAAAACTAAATTGAGTTGTAAGCAGTAAGAGCACCAATGTTGATAAAAGTTTTTTCATAAAGTTTTTCTCCATTATTTGAATGTTGTTAAATGACACTTATAGCATCAATTTATTTTCCCCAATATTATGCCATGGAGAAAGTAGGTTTGCGAGTGTTTATTTGAACTGTGAAATGTAATTCAAGACGGGTAACCGTCAATTGACGAAAAAGTGCCGATGGTTTTAGTTAATGTTATATTTAATCAGCTTATCCCGGAAGGTAGTTCTTTTTATCCCTAATAATTCAGCTGCTTTAGATTGATTGCCCTCTGTTTTTTTATAAGCCCAGCTTATAGCTGCCGATTCGACTTCTTCAACTACTTTATCAAACTGAACTTTTTCAATCCCATTAAAATCTATTGGTAGATTTCTTTGCTTATTTAAAGATATATCAATCGGTATCATATCTTTAGTTATAAAATCCGACTTCGAAAAAGCTACTATTCGGCATAAAGTATTTTCAAGCTGTCTAACATTTCCAGGCCAATTGTAATTAATCAAAACTTCAAGTGCATCATTTGAAAATTCAAGATTTTCTTTTCCAATTTTTTTGGCAAAATGATTTAACAATAAAACGATATCCTCTCTTCTTTCTCGCAAAGGCGGAAGTTTAATTGGAATAACATTGAGTCTGTAATACAGATCCTCTCTAAACTCATTTTTTTTAACTTTGCTCAGCAAGTCAACTTTTGTAGCGCTAATCACTCTAACATCCACTTTCATCGATATATTGCCGCCAACCTTTTCAAATTCCTTTTCTTGAAGAACACGCAGCAGTTTCACCTGAAATGATTTTGGAATATCATCAACATCATCAAGAAAGAGAGTTCCGCCGTTGGCTAACTCAAACCTTCCTTTATTGTCTTTAATTGCACCGGTAAATGCGCCTTTAACATGACCGAACAACTCGCTTTCAAGAAGAGATTCGTTTAATATTGCGCAGCTTAATTTTATGAACGGTTTATTTTTTCTGACACTGTTGTAGTGGATGGCATTTGCAACGATTTCTTTTCCTGTACCGCTTTCTCCCTCAATCAAAACAGCCATATCTGTTTTAGAAATAGTTTCCAGCTTTTCGTAAAGCTGGCGCATCACTCTGGATTTACCAATAATATTATGAAATGAGTAAATCTCAGACAATTTTTCTTTTAAGCTGATATTTTCATTTTCAAGTTCAATGAAGCGGCGAACTTTACTTATTACAAGCAGCAGCTGGTCAGATGAAAATGGTTTGGTAAGATAATCATACGCACCAAGCTTCATTGCTTCAACTGCCGATTCTATTGTTCCATAACCTGTTATCATTACAACCGCAGTATTTGGACTAATGCTTTTAACTTTCCGCAATACTTCAAATCCATCTAATCCCGGCATTCTTATATCGGTTATTACAATATCAGAACCAAATTTTTCGAAGTGAGCTAATGCCGCAATTGGTGTTTCAAACGACTCTACGTTATAACCGGCTTTGTTCAAAACGTCGGTCATAGTTGTTCGTTTTATTTTTTCGTCGTCTATAACAATTATCCGCATATTATTTCTTCATGATAATACATGCTTCAATTCGATTTTTTTCTCTTCCACAGAATTTGTCGGGAGTAAAACAGTAAATTCCGTACCCTTGCCTTCCTTGCTTTTTACTAAAACTTTTCCTTGATGTTGAGCAACAAAGCTGTATGTTAAATAAAGCCCCAGTCCGGTGCCGTTACTTTTTTGTTTAGTAGTAAAGAATGGGTCAAATATTTTGTTTAGATATTCTCTCGGAATCCCTTGTCCGGTATCAATAACTTTTATAGTAACAAATCCTTCTTTGTCAAGATAAGTTTTCACAGCAAGCTGACCACCTTGAGGCATGGCATCAAATGCATTGAGAATAAGATTTACAAAAATCTGTTCAATGTAATGATGGTCACCGTAAATTGTTGGTAAGTCATGTGAGAATTCCTCTTTTATGCTTATATTTTTATTTTTCAGTTTAAGCGAGGTTAAAGAGAGTATATCTTTCAGAATAAAATTGATATCTACCTCACTTTTTTCTAATGTATATGTTCGGGCATAGCTCAACAACTTTCTTACGAGCATTTCTATTTTGTACAATCCCTCCAACGAAAGCTCAGCATAGTTTTTTGTTTGTTCAATGTTATGTATATCTGATAAAATTGCTTGCAGGCAGTTTTGAATTCCATCCAAAGGGTTATTTATTTCGTGAGCTAAGCCGGCAACAAATTGACCAATTGCTGCCATCTTTTCTGATTGTATTAATTGTTGCTGTGCTATCTGAAGTTTATTATAAGCATTTTCTATTTCTTCGGTTCTTTCTTTTACTTTCTGCTCAAGTTCCTCATTATATTTTTGAAGCTTCTCTTCAAGAAGTTTTTTCTCAGTAACATCCTGGCTCAATAATACAACACCCAAAAATTCAGATTGTTCGTCTTTTACAACATTATAAATATTATCAAAATATTTACCCTGGGTTTTTATCAACTTATGTCGTGTACTCTTATGATCTTTTTTGAAATTATCCATTACCTCCAGTACTCTATCATTCATCCTCCCACTGTGACAATCGAGTATAGATGTACCAACTCTTTCTTCACTTTTCATCTGCCGTATCTTCTCGGCAGATTTGTTGATAAATATTATATCGTTGTTTTCATCAACGAAAATGATTCCAACATCAAGGCTATCCATTATGGCTATGAGGGATTTTCGGTCACAAAGTGGTGAATCAGGCATAGTTATTGTTTCCTATATTAAGTGAAATACAATGACCAATAAATATACCAACTGATTTTGCTTTTTTAATGAAAATTAAGATGTAATCTTTAATAATTTTCTCAATTAATAGAATATTTTTTATCAATGACAATAACAGGAATAATTTTAGCAGGCGGGAAAAGTTCTAGGATTGGACAGAATAAAGCTTTACTTGACTTATCCGGTAAAAAGATAATAGAAATTATATATGAAAGAATTAGTCAATCATGTAATGAGATAATGATTATTTCAAATACACCTGAAGATTATCAGTTTATGGGATTAAAAATTTATAAGGATATCTTCCCCGAGTTGGGACCTTTGGCGGGAATTCACTCCGGACTTCTAAATTCAAATACCGATAAGAATTTTATTATTTCATGCGATCTTCCTCTAATATCAACCGAAGCCGTTGAATACATTAAAAATTATAAATCCAATAAAGCAGCTGTGATTTATAAAAAAGGTGACCAATTACAATTCCTTTGCGGTAATTACACTAAGAATTGTTTACCAATTCTTGAAGATTTATTAAAGACCAATAGTTTAAGAGTTCAAAATTTTATTAAAAAAATAGATGCAGAAATATTAGATGCTGAAAGATTCCCTCAAGAAATTTTCTTTAATCTTAATAGAGCTGAAGACTATGAATTTTTAAAAGAACAGTTCCCCTCATTCCAATAAAAAAGAGAGTTTTTTATTCCGAAAGTATATAATGCTCAATACTCTCCTTTACTCTTTTTTGAGTCGCGTTTACAATCCTAAAACTCAACCAGCCTGTAGCAATACCAATAGCTAAGCTAACAAACCCAAAAAATAAAAGCACTAAAAAATAAGCATTTTTAGAAGCTGAAATTCCGGTTAAATCAGAGAATAAATTATTATACAGGTAAACAATATAACTGCCGGGTAAGGAACCGTGAAATATCAATCCATGTATAAAAGAATACAAAAAAATCAATGCACCTATTGCCATCGTGGTCGTTAATCTAAATTTGAAAGAGAGAAAAATTATTTCGGCAATAAGTGCTTCTGAAAATATTGCTATCATGATGTTTAGAGAATATCCTCTTGAAGCAAAAATCATCAACAAAGCTATTGTTGCAATAATTAATAATGAGAACTTATAATCAATTATTTTTTTTGAGAATATCAAAACAAAGACCGCAATAAAAGAAAATATTAAACCCTTTATGAAAATATTGTTTGGGACCAAGAATTCATTTGCTATTATTTCAAGCAGTCCCCACAGAACTCCGAAAATAAAAGTATAGACAATATTTGAATGTAAAAGCTTACGGTTCAATTTTTCCATTTTCCTACCTAATAAATAAATATAGACAAACTGACTCACACAGTAATTGTGAGCCAGTACAAAAAAAATCACCAACTCCAGAATGGTTTGCCGGGAAGTTTTAACTCAACGGCTTTTTTATTCATTGATTTAGTATCAAGGTTATCTCTGTCAGTATAGATTTTATAAACAGAATCCACATTATACTTAGTGCCAAGATAATGCTCTTTATTTTCATAACGTTTAGACCAAGATAACCACTGAGCTTCGGATAATAAGCCATTTTCATAAGCCGCTTTTACATTCGCTTTAATTCTTTCCCAGTAATCCGGGTAAGCATTATAAACATAAGGAAATGTGTTAGATAAAACATTTATCCCCCAGGAATTACCGGGAATATCATATAAAGCATAAGGAGCAAATTTTATAGGATCATTTGATTGTACCCATTTCTTAGCTTCCGGATCACCACGTTCAGCGGCGAATTTAAACATATTAACCATGTCGTCCTGAACCTCCCATATACCATGCCATTGAGTATAATCTGCACCCATCATCTCTGCACCAAACCTAAATCTTCTTCCTTCATGATGCCATGCGTGATACATTAGATATTCTGATTCTTCATCCCATCCGGTAAGAACAGGATCTGAATAGAATTTACCATCTTTTTCTAATCTGCTCACCATACCTTTTTCTGTAAGTTTTTTATTCATACCAACAATAATTCTTCTTATTTCATTGTACTGCAGGTTAATAAGATCGGCGGTCAATAAATAAGTTTGAATGAAATCCGGGGCGTGACAGCTCTTGCAAATAGATTCCATTCTAGATCGTTTCATCTCCCAGTTACCTAATGATTCTTCTAACCAAACAGTTCTGAAACTCCAGGCAGCCTGGGATTCCCATGCAAGTCTTGCACTTACATTATGAGTCATTGGTTGAGTTTCATTACCATCCATATGGCAGGTAGTGCAAACAGGAACATCAATTGGGATTGGTTTGCCATCTTTTGATGAATAATTCAAATCAAGTTTCTTTTCCTGTGAACGAAAAATGTTTCCATGTTTAGATTCAAGGTAAATTTCTATTTGTGGATGATCAGGACCAATATGACATTCACCGCAAGTTTCAGGCTGCCTGGCAACTGCTTTACTAAATGAGTGTTTTGGATGGCAGGCATCGCATTCACCCACACTTCCGTCCGGCCAGAGATTACCAACATTGTGGCATTGTTCGCATCCGTGTCTCGTTGAAATCGGATTTTCAAAAACTGATCGGTCCGTATTTTTAATCAGCCAGAATTGATGAGCGTGTTTGCTATCGGCAAATTCATTAACCTGCTGTTCGTGACATTCTGCGCAGTCTTTTGGAGTTGGATGACGTGCAACTAAGAAATCACTTTCAGGGCAAAAGAATGCATCAAAATCGCCTTCTTTCGCGGTATGGCAGTCAACACAGGAAATACTCATCTCTGCGTGCTTACTCTTTTTCCATAGATCAATTGATTTAACTGCAATACTTTTTTCTATATGGCAATTAACACAATTTTTATTTTCTCCGCTTATATCAACAATTAATTCGGGTTCCATAGTTTGTTTCATTTCTACTGCTGCTACTATTATTAAGATAATTAACAGCAAAATGCTGAAGATGCCGACAATTAATTTTTGTGTAGCTAATGAATTGTTATTCTCAGACATTTATTTCTCCGTTATTAATTTCAGACATTTAATGAACTATAATTTCATAAACAGTAAAGAAAAGAAATAGAATTATTGTTAATGAACCGATCATATAATGAGCTTTAAGGTTCGGCCATTTTTTTCTAAGCATGTCATCAATGAATGGCCAGAAAATAGCAATTATTACAAAAGCCATCATTAAGAATATCCCCGCTTTTAAAGGAATGAATTTCAAAATTGAATACACCGCAAAGAAGTACCATTCGGGTTTTACATGTGCGGGAGTATTGTTAGGATCGGCAGGTTCTCCCAATCCCGGAGGAAATATGACTGTTAAAGCACTGATGAAAGTAAGTAAAAAAAGTGCAACAATAATCGTATGATAAAAATGTTCGGGATAAAAAGAATAAGTTTCTTCATTCTCATTTCCTTCAAGCTTTGAAACGCCGTGCATTCTGACGAACACAATATGTATAACGATCAGAATGAATAACAGAGTAGGCAAAAAACCTACATGAAGATTGAAGAATCGTGTTAATGTATTGCTTGATACTTCCTCGCCTCCTCTTAAGAAGCCGAGAATAGTAGTTCCTACGAGCGGGATTTCTTTTATCATATTTGTACCAACGGTTGTTGCCCAATATGATAGCTGATTGTAAACCATTGAGTAACCGGTAAAGCATAAAGTGAGAGTAACGCCAAGCATAAGAATTCCAACAATCCAGTTTAACTCTCTCGGTTTTCTATATCCTCTCGTAAAAAATACTCTTACCATATGAAGAATGATTGCTATCACCATCAGATTTGAAGCCCATCTGTGTATGCCTCTTATCCAGTAACCCATGCTTACTTCTTCTGTTATATATCTAACGCTATCGTATGCTTTATCCGGTGATGGTATGTAATAAAATGTTAGCAGAATTCCTGTTACAACCATAAAACCAAAAAGAATTAATGGAGTTGCTCCAAGTGCATAATACCAGTTTTTCATGTGTTTAGGAATTGGCTCTTCAAGAAAAATTTTTGACATTACCTTTGAGGTTTTTTCCTGGTTGAAAGGAACTCGTTTCATAAACCATTCTTTCACTTTACCAATCATACAGTCCTCCGGGATTTTTCTTCAATCCACATATAAACCAGGTTCTTATCAACCTCAACTTTAAATTCATCCAAAGGTCTCGTTGGTGGTCCTTCAACTACGTTTCCCTGAGAATCAAAAATTCCTTTATGGCAAGGACAATAAAATCTGTTTCTATACGCCTCCCATTTTACCTTGCAGCCAAGATGTGTACATATCGATGAAAACACTTTGTAACCATCTTCGTTTTTGATCAAGTATAAAGTGCTTTCTCCGACATGAACTTCTTTTGCTTCACCAATTTTTATATCATCAACTCTTCCAATAAGAAGTTTACGTAAAGGTGGTGTTTCTATAGACGGAAACACATAATCAATTCCATGTCTGATAAGTAATGCAGAGCTAGCAAATAATCCTCCACCCATTAATAGTTTGCTAATAAAATTCCGGCGGGATTTACTTTGAGGATTATCACCCTCATTCATAATTAACTCCTTCTACATTTTAATTCCTATCAGCTTGCCAACTATAGTGCCATCAGAAAGAGAGGGAATAGTGTCGAATAGAGTACATACGAATAGAATAAGGTGAATGAAATCCGTCAGCTTACGGAATTTCGTCATCAAGAATAGGTGAAATAATAAAAATAATTATGTTGCACCCCCTTAGACAAATGTCAAGATTATAAAACCAGTTCCACAGCATAATAATAATCCATCACTTTGTAATCTGAGCCCTTCACTTAGAAGATGGGTTTGTTTTAAGTTTCTATATTCGGTTTGTGTAACGCAAGTAACTAATCCCATATGTTATTGCAACAAAACAAAAGGTTTTTCCAGATGGTGTTTAAATGTTGAAAGTTGATTGAATGATTATGAGGCGAGGGTAGTAAGGCTGAACTTTAAGGATTCAATTTTCAATTACAATTTAACAATACCGAGTTAGTTTATCAATTTGGTTAGTAAAAATATTGTGCGGTTGAATCAAGTTGATAAAAATCAAATCATGAACTTAGCACAAAAGAAAAAGTCTGGTTTAAAAGAAAAACCAGACTCAATCGTAACCTACAACCATTATTTCGGCTTATATTCAATTAATGAACCCTGTCTTTTCTTTGCATCTTCATCCCATTTAACAACGACAGTTTTAAGAAGCTCATCTTTATCCTTTTTTAACTTATCTATTTCTAATCCCACAAATTCTTGAGCTTTTTTCTTAGTGGAAATATCAGGAAGCTGAACAGGATATTTTACTCCATGTTTCACAAATACAACTGCAAGCATTCTTCTTGCTTCCTCACCTTTTTGAATTGAAGTACCTAGAACGCGAAGAGCTTCAACAGGAGCATGGAATCCTAACCCGTTTGCTGCGGCAACCCAATCCCATCGCCATTGCGAATGTCTAATTAATTTCAGAATGGGTTTCATTTCAACTTCAGTTGCATTGTTTTCCCAAGCAATTTTTGCTTCAATATGTGCAGCGGCAATTGTCTTTTCTGCCAGTCGTTTTAGTTCTTCAATTCTATCTTGCCTGTCATAAACGTCTTGCATTAAAGTTTGTGTTTCTTGACGGTGACATACCTGGCATGTGTTTGCAACATTGCTCAGAGGACTTCTAATATGATGATCCGTAAACTTAACTCCGCCTTCACTTTTATAAGGCATGTGACAGTCTGCACAAGCCACACCCCGCTTAGCATGAATTCCAGTCATAAACAATTCATAGTCCGGATGTTGGGCCTTAAGCATTGGTGCCCGACTAAGTTTGTGTGTCCAATCTATAAAATCCACGTTATCATAATAAGCTTCCATTTCATCAGCGCTGAACCCATTATCCCACGGGTAAGTTAAATACTTATCTTCTTTACCTTTAAAATAATATTCGACATGACATTGTGCACAAACCAGAGACCTCATTTCCTGTCTTGTAAATTCATTTATGTCTTTACCTCTTCGCTGAAATGCTTCAACAAGAGCAGGTCGAGTTATTCTTAAATTCATTGTTTCGGGATCATGGCAATCCTGGCAGCCGATGGGATTAATTACCTGCACACCAAGATCAAACCACTCTGATTTGTAAAAATTTGCCGTGCCCATTTCGTTCATAAGCCGTGGAACATCAGTACTTTTACATGTCCAGCACGTCGCCGGCTGTGGACTTTCTTGAACACCGCCTGTTCTTAATATATTTCTGATATCATTTATGGCATGAGCATGTCCTCGTGCTTGATTATATTCTTTTGAAAAAGAATATCCTGCCCACAAAACTACCATCTCAGGATATTTCTCCAGAAGATCAATCATGACGGATCCGCCATATTTACTTGCATAGTTTGTATCAAGAGTATTCATGTAAGTTTCATACTCTCTTGGAAAATTTTCTCCTCATACTTCGTTACGCGGCTCCCAATCTTTAATTGGCTTAACCATTTGTAAAGCGTAAACGGATTCGCTTCTTCTTTCGATAATTGATGAAGCAAATAACCCGATCAAAAAAACGATTACTACTGTTGCAAAGAAAAGCATCCAGGCAATCCAAGGTTTTTGTTTAATGATGTCAGAGAATGGTCGCATAGAATTTTACCTACTAATTATTATTACTTTTAGAAAAATTTTGTTGAATCCATTCTGGAATGATTTGGGATGAGACAGGGACTCTTGCATACGGGGTTGAGGCCAAGCTGTTTACTCTTCCGTGCGGAGTTTCACGATGACAATCCCAGCAATATCTGTTTTCTTCATCAATTATATTTTTATTGCTGATTGCTCTTAATGAAACAGGGTGAATTAGATTTGAATGACATCGAACACAGTTTTGCTGCACAGCTTTTTTACCGGCTTCTTTTATCCTTATCACTTGTGGTTCAAGTTTAAAAGTAAACATGAATGAATGTCTTAATCCATCACTCGCTTTGAAAAAATATTTATTAAGAATATTATCTTGAGGAACATGACAATCATTGCAGTTAGTAACCTTTCCGTGGCTTCCTCTTTCCCACGTTGCAAATTGTGGTGCCATAACATGACAATTCACACATGCCCGCGGATCGTCAGACAGGTAAGAGGTTGCTTTTGCAGCATGAAGGATAAAGAGAAATAATCCTGTAAAAATGCCGAGCATGATCGTTACAACAATTCTCCATTCTTTAGGAGGTCTTAAAATTGTTAAAAGTCTTTTGGGGGTTGATCATAAATATTTAACTTAATGAACAATTAGGTTTATATTTTACAACCCAATGATGTGTCCCCTAAATCGGCTTCCAATTTTACCAATTCATCTTCTGACAAGATTTCTTGAATAATTTGGAATAGTTCTCTTTCTTCTTTTCTGATGTGGGCATCGAGTAATTTTCCAAGATGATCCAACTCAACTTCCGGTTTTGTTGAAATTTTTAATTTATCAATAAGTAAACCAATTTTTTTGTGCTCCTCAATCAGTTCATCAATCTGTTTTTCAACATTGGAATTCTTCTTCCTCGATAGAGGGAATAAAATCTCTTCTTCTTTTTTGAAATGCGGAATTAAGTTTTCCTCGAAGAATTTAATGGTGTAGAGTTTCTTTTCGGACATTGTGCGTGGTAATCCTTTGTATTCAGGGCTGCCGACTTTAATTAATTGAGCTAACCTTAAACCATGATAATGTTCATGAGAAAGGGATTGCAAAGCTTTATGTCGTTTCATAAGCTAATTTAGGAAACAATAAAAACATAAAATGTAAAATCTCCTCAATAAGGATGAGTTAATTAAATGTTAATTCTTGTTTGAATTTGAAATCTCATTCTTCTTTTCAATTAAAGTTTGCTCGTTAAGTTTTTTAAAACCCTCGGTTCCTGTTGGATGACCGTAGGAACCCATATTTTTATGATGCTGTAAATATTCATCTTTTGTAATCTCATTCTGCCAATTGCCGGTTAGAATCCCAATTCCCGTTGTAATTATAAAGATTGATACCAAAGCAATGGCAGCCAATTTTTTTGAGATTTTTTTTCTCTTAGGAATGAATGAATGAATTTCAAGCGTATCAGCAACCGGACAAGCATCTATACAATTTAAACAACTAGTACATTCATCAGACCAAACAGTTTTCATTTTATCTACTTTTATGTTTGACGGACAAGCTTTAGCACAAAGGTTACAATCAATACATGTCGAACTATTTCGCTTAACTTTTAGCGGACTCAAAAGCGAAACGATTCCAAGTAGCGCACCGTAAGGACATAGATATCGGCACCAAAAATTTCGAATCACAATTGAAAAAATAAACAGCGAGGAGATAACTATCAACGATACTTGTGATATGTCCGCAAAGAAATAAAACATCTTTAAATCCGCAACTAAATTGTACGGACTATCTAAGAAAGCTTTGATTGCAGCATTGCTCATCACGAAGAAAACCGGGTAGAATAAAAATCCCAGCAGCAAGTATTTTAAACTTCGAAGTGGATAATCAAGAATTCTAGGCAGATGAAGTTTGCGCTTAAATATTTTTTCTCCAAAATCACCAATAAGCTCAGAAATAAACCCAATCGGGCATAACCAGCTGCAAAATGATTTCCCAATTACCAACGACATTAATACAATTCCAAGAAATATAAACATTCCTGCAGGGTGTGCTTTTTGTATTTCTCCTGTTGAAAGAAAGTAATAGAAACTCATCAAAGAACTTATGGGCAAGAATCCATCAACACCAGGTGGTCTGCTGAAGTACGAGGTAGTTCCACCCGATTCCAAATACCTTATAAAAACATAAAACTCAACACCAATCCACAAACACAAACCGGCAAACAACGTCTGAACAAAAAATCTTATTCTTTGAATTGGTTTCTCTTGGTTGCGAATTATTTTCTTCTTTCCTGTCATTCGAACTACTTAATGCTCAATACATTAAAAATTTTATTTCAATTTAATTTTATTCAAAGTTTTTTCTCTAAACTTATCCAAGGTTTCCGAGTTGAGCATGTCATAAGCTCGTGCTCTCAATTCTCCCCAGTCATCATGAACCGGACACGGGTTCTTATCCGAACAATTAGGAAAGCCAAGAACACATGAACTAAAACTCTCTAAACCATCAACAGCTTCAACAATATCAATCAACTTTATTTTAGAAGGATGTTTTGCAAGTTTGAATCCACCGGCTTTACCTTTTTTTGATTCGATCATTCCGCTTTCAGTTAAGCTTTGTAAGATCTTTGAGATAAATTCTTTGGGAATATTTAATTTTTTGGAAATCTCCTCGGCAGGATAAATACAATCATGTTCGGATGCAGCCATCAAAAGAATCGCTTGGAGCGCATATTCACATTTTTTCGAGAAAAATACCGTCATCGTAAAACAGATTAAATTATCTGATTAAAAATAAATATTTGTTTTCTTATAATCAACATCACAAAAAATATAATCTAAGTAGAGTCTAATGTTGCATTACCGACATACAATTGAGTTCATTCACTTTAATAAACCTGAAGATGTTTTCTAAAACTAAAGAATTATAAAAGATTATTCGGAATTATAAAGGAGTTTTTAAAAATTTTAATCGTGTTTTTAATGTATCGCTTATATTAAATGAAAGTAGCTATTAATTATATTTAGATAAAATCGTTGTATAATCATCAGGACTATTCACATTAAAAAAGAGTTCGTCTTTATAAAACAGTAAATCTTGAGGATCAATTATCTCAGCATTGACCTTTTTAAGAAAATGATGGAATGATTTATCGGTTGTTTCATCATTGTCACTTAAAAATTTTTCAATTTCAATGATAATTTGCTTTTTATAAACGCCAACTAACGGTTGATGATAACCCGCTGCTCTGCAAAAGACAATTGGTTTGCGTGTTTGGAAGTTGACAATATATTGTATCATTTCTTTTGTCATCAACGGAGTATCGCACGAGATTACAAAATTCTTTTCCGTTTTTGAATATGTTAAACCGGAATGAATTCCCGCCAAAGGACCTTTCCATTTGTAAATATCTTCATAAAGAGGAAGTTGAAGAAATTTATACTCATCGGGTGTGTTGGTAATAATTATGTTTTCTGAAAAAATATCTTTCATCAATTCAACAATTCGTTCGATGATTGTTTTGTTACCAATTTTTAAAAGTGATTTGTTCTCACCCATCCTTGAACTCTTTCCGCCGGAGAGAATAATTCCAGTTATATCAAAATACATTTCACCTTCTCTCCTTTTGCCGGAATTTTTCTTTCTTCTTCTATTTCGATTAAACAATTAGCGCGGCTCAGTTCGACAAGATTGCCGGAAGATTGTGAAAACTCTGATGTTACTTTCCACTCACCATTTTCTTCAAAAAGAATTCCGCGAGAGAAATGTCGCTTGATATCTTTCTTCTTTAAATCATTCTGCAAAGCAGCTGTTATTCTGTTCGAAACATTCTGTTTGAACAAAAATTCAATAGCCGGTTTGATGAATACATAAAAATTTATTAACGATGAAACGGGATTTCCGGGCAGACCAAGGACAAGAATTTTCTTTTCATCTTTTTCATACACACCAAAATACATTGGCTTGCCGGGCTTAATATTTACCTTCCAGAATTTTTCTTTGACACCTTCTTCTTCAAATATTTCTCTTAGAAAATCATATTTGCCAACCGAAACACCGCCGGTTGTTATGAGCATATCAATATTCATTTTTAATGCGGCTTTTATTTTTTGTTGGATTATTTTTCTATCATCTTTTGTGAAACCAAGATTTATTGGTGTGTGATTCATTTCTTTAATTGCAGCATAAAGAGAATAAATGTTTGACACACGTAGTTTATCACCTTCCGGCTTTTCATTGATTGGAATGAGTTCATCGCCTGTTGCAAGAATTGCTGCCTTGAGTTTTGGAAAGACTTTCACTCTTTCTTTTCCGCAGCTTGCCAAGACTGCAATTACTTTTGCATCAATTTTTGTGAAGCGATGAACAGCGATTTGATTTTTCTTTAAATCATTTCCTTGTGTTCGTACGTTCATTCCTTTTTTATAAAAAGCACTCGGTTTTAATTTCAGAATATTTACTTCGACGATTAAGTCTTCAATAGGAATGACTGTATCAGCATCAATAGGGACTTTGCTTCCGGTCGTGATTAAGACAGCTTCATTTTCTGAAAGATTGATTGAAGAATAATTCCCCGCCGAAATCTCACCGATGATATTCCACTTATTTCTTTTACTGAATTTTATTGCGTATCCATCCATAGCGGAATTATCAAATGGAGGCAAATCAACATCAGCGATTATGTCTTCAGCTAATATTCGATTGTGGGATTCGAGAATATCAACTTCTTCGATAGGAAGAGAAATGGTGGAAATTTCGTTCTTTATTAATTTCAATGCATCATTAAATGCTATCATTTGCTGTCTCAACAGTTACATTGTCGTTAACAAAAAGTTCTCCGCCATTAATAACTTTGGCAAATATTCCTTCGCGCGGCATCACACAATCTCCCACCTTAAAGAATATAGCGCATTTGTTATGACACTCCTTACCAATTTGTGTAACCTCCATTAAAATCGAATTGCCGACTTTTATTTTTGCCCCAACCGGCAATTGGTTCAATGTAATGCCTTCAATGGTAAGATTTTCTGCGAATGCACCGGCGCGTAATTTAGGTAACCCTGCCATTCGCATTTTTTCAATGCTTTCAAGCGGTAACAAACTAACCTGCCTATGCCAATTTCCGGCGTGAGCATCACCATCAATTCCATAATTCTCAATCAATCGAGCGGACTGCACATTGGTTTTGGGAATTCCTCTCTTTTTACTGATAGAGATTGCAGCAATTTTGCCTGCAAGATTTTTATGTGGTTGTATCTTATTTATAACGCTTTCTATTTCTTGTACCATAATTTCATTCCTTCTTTATTGTGATATTATTTTTAAGAGAAATAATCTCCGCTTTTCCCGCCGGTTTTACTGCGCAGTTTTATTTTTCCGATAACCATTGATTTATCTATCGCTTTGCACATATCATACACAGTTAGCGCAGCAACGGAAATTGCGGTTAATGCCTCCATTTCAATTCCGGTTTGCGAAGTGGTTTTTGCAAATGATGTAATTTCAACTGAAGATTTTTTTTGATTCAACTTCAGCTCAACCTCAATTTTTGAGATGAAAATATTGTGGCAAAGCGGAATTAGTTCTGAAGTCTTTTTAGCTGCTAGTATTCCCGCGAACTTAGCAATAGAAAGCACATCGCCTTTTTTAACTGTGTTGTTTTTTATTGCATTAAAAACTTCACCCGATACCTTTACTTCAGCATAAGCTTCAGCAGTGCGGGCTGTAACTTCTTTTTCAGAAACATCAACCATTTCTGCTTTTCCGGTTTTGTTCACGTGAGAGAATTTCTTTTTCATCCGCCTATATTTAGCATATTGTTGTGATGTAATTTAACAAGTTCTTCGACTTCCGGATGTTTCGCTTGTTTGAATTGAAGTGATTGGGAAATTCGTTCGGCAATTTCTTCATCAGAAATATTTCTGTTTACCAAATAATATTTTAATGATGTCTGTTCTTCAGAAGAAAATAAGCAAAGTTTAATTTTCCCCGTTGCAGTAATCCGCAAACGGTTACAGCTATCGCAAAAATGATTGGAAATGGAACTGATGAATCCCACTTTACATTTATGTCCGGCAACAGCATAGTTATCAGCAATTCTATTATCATCTTCTAACTTAACGAGTTTGAATGCCGTTTGAATTTTATTTTTCATTTTTTCAGCGCTGACAAATCCATCCTTTTGCCACGCATTACTGCCAAACGGCATATATTCGATGAAGCGAAGTTCTATGTTTGCATCTTTGAAGTACTTAACAAAATCAATCAGTTCATCATTGTTCACGCTTTTCATAATAACGGCATTTACTTTTACTTTGTTAAAGTGTAAGCTTTCAGCGCGATGAATCGATTGAAGTGTTTTTTCGAAATAATTTTTTCCGGTTATTGCAACGAATCTTTGTGCGCGTAAGGAATCCAGACTAATATTCAGATTATCTATTCCATTCTCTTTCAGCAATTCGAGTTTGTCATTCAGTTCTGTTCCGTTTGTGGTTATTCCAAGTGTAAGCGGAAAATCTTTTTTGAGTCCAGAAATATTTTTAAGAATGTGAAGAATATCTTTTCGTATCAATGGTTCGCCGCCAGTAAATCGGATTTTCTTCACTCCAAGATTTTTAACGAGAATGTTCGATAGCCGAATAATCTCTTCGGCAGTCATCAATTCGCTGTTATGATGAAAATGTTTATTGCTGTTTACCGGATTGCAGTAAATACAATTGAGATTGCATTTATCAATCAGAGAAATGCGAACATAATTGTGAATACGGTTGAAGTTATCTATTAATTTCATTCGATTCATTTAATAAATTATTATTCCAACGATAGCTGCAATCAACACAACATACGCCGGATGAAGTTTGAAAAAGATTATCAGTGCAACACCAATTGCCAACAAAACGAACTCTTGCCAATGATTTCCATTCTTTACAGCATATTGATACATAATCGCTGCTATCATTCCAACCACTGCATATTTAATTCCAGTAAATGCTTTATTAACATATAAATTCTTTTCATACATTGAATAAATATATGAACTGAAAAGAATGAGAATTGCCGGAGTAAAGATGTTTCCAAGATTTGCAGCGATTGCACCCAAGATGCCGGCGGTTTTGTAACCGGTGAAAGTTGCGAACTTTATTGAAATTGCACCGGGAAATATTTCTACCATTCCAAGCACACGTAAAAATTCATCGTGACTTAGCCATTGATGATTTTTTACGACTTCCTTTTCAATTAGCGGAATAAGTGAATACGCTCCGCCAAATGAAAACGACCCAACTTTTATAAATGCCCAAAAGAGATTTACTAAACTTTCAATCATTTTTTATTCTCAAGAATATCATCAATCCAGCTTAATGCAGCCATCATAGATGGAAGTCCGATTGTTGGCAGTGAAAGCACTGCAACTTGCCGCATCTCTTCGGCAGTACATCCGGCTTTTAACGCTTTGCGTGCGTGTGAATGAACAGCGCCTTCTAATCGAGCGCCGGTCGAAATTGCCAGCTTAATTAACGCTCTTGTTTTTTCATCAAGCGGTCCGGCAGCGTGAACAGCATCGCCAAGCTCTTCATAAGCTTTGGCTACTTGCGGATAATCTTCCGTGAATTTCTGAAATCGTTTTGGCATTTGTGACATATTTTATTCCTTCATTTTTTTAATAGCACGCAGATGACGCTGATTTAGAGGATCATCGCAGATCAAAAACAAAAAAAACCCCGCTTTGCGTTGGCGGGGTTTAAATAAAATAGATATGATTTTGTCAAATCAATTTTAAAAACTCTCCTTCGCAAAGTCGGCAGGTTTATCCCGCAAAATGCGGGACAAGTTCGTTTCCAAACTTACCCTATCGGTTGAGGAATCATATCTTCATTTGGAAGGCTTAGACTCAACAACTCGGAGAAAATATTTTAAAGAACTATTCTACTTTAAAATTTCTTAGAATAAAAAAATTATTCTCGTAAAGTCAATTTTTCAAATTCAAAAGTAGTAAACAATTGCATTGCCTGTGAAAAAAGTATATTCTCTTCTCTAAAAATATGCAGTTTCATGGTTTCAACAATTGCAATACCTTGTTCAAAAGCGGCTTCAAATGTAATTTCTTGCGAACGATTATCAGGCAAGCGAGATCCTATCCCTAAGAAATTAAAAACAATTGCTGCTGCTTGAGCAACTTTGAGATGCTCGTCCTCCATTAAACTAATTCCAGTATAAGATGGGTCTTTTGAATTACGCTCGCCGGTTTCAATAAATTTTTGGTGCAGAAGCGGAAACAATATTTTTTCTTCCTTTTGATTGTGTGTCGGAATTTTTTCATCAAAGAAATTGAAAAACTGTTTTAAACCGGCATTAATCTCATGATTGAAAATCCATCCGTTACTTCGCCAGTTTATCAGCGATTCTTCAAATACATGTAATGCTTTTGCGAAGGTTTTATGCTCATCAACCAATTCTTGCAAAAAAGGATGCAGTTTATCATAAGAAACAGTGGTAATATTTGGCGGATAATACGCATCTGGCGGATCCATTGGGGAAAGTTCATCTGAATTTTCTTTTTCAACAAATCTGATTATAGAATCTTCGTTTGGCAAATTTCCACTTTTATTTGTCATCTTTATTGTCCACTCAACTGTTCTTCAAGTTCTATCGCTCTTGGAAACAATATATTATTTTCCAAATGAATATGCTGATGCAAATCATTTTCGAACTCATCTAATTTTTGATAAGTCACAAGATAAGTTTCACACGCATCATCCGGTAATTTGTAATTGCTGCTAATCTCACGCATTTGTTTCAGAAGTGAGCCGGCGTTATCATGTTCCATTTCCATCATTGCAATTGGATTGCGAACGGTTCCGAATGGAGATGGACCAATTTCAGATTTATTCTTATAAGCAGTTTGAAGTTTGATTATGTATGGAAATAAAATTTTCTCTTCTTTCATCATGTGTTGCTGTAATTCTGCCGCAACATCAGTAAATAAGTCTGCTATATGTTGAAGTTCAGGATGACGTTCTCCGTGTACACGTGCAATTTTCTGTGTGAACTCCGAAAGCAGTGGAATATTTTCAGCAACATATTTATGATGAACATTTACAATATAGTTCGCCAAAAAATCCGGCTCCCAATCCTTGAAATTTTGTTCTTTATCAGAATTGAATTTTTTTTCTATTTCACTCAGTGCGTTTGTAAGTTGCTCAACGGAAATATTATTGGTCGAACAAACTTCTTCAATCGTCTTCTTTCCGCCACAGCAAAAATCTATATTGAATTTCTTAAATACTTCGGCGGTTCGATAGTCATCTCTGACTATTTTTCCAATAGTTTTATTGTTAATTCTATTTTGCATAATACTTTCTTTTTTATTTCATGAATTAATATTTGTTTTTGAACATTCCTATTTTATTCGCTAATTTATAACTGTAAATGAGCAAACACAACATCCTACATAACTCAACAACTAATCTCTTTTTCACGGGAGTGAAAGACTTCGTAAAAAACTTATCCCCTGCATATTTCGCAATGGTGATGTCAACCGGTATTATTTCCATTTCATGCTACTTGCTGGGAATGGATTTTATCGCACATGTGTTATTCTGGCTAAACTTATGGGTTTACGTGTCTTTGTGGTTATTCAGCTTGCTTAGAATTATCATCTATCGCAAAGAATTTTTTAGTGATATGTTAGATCATCAAAAAGGTCCAGGATTCTTTACTGTAGTTGCCGGTTCATGTATTCTTGGTAGTCAGTTTGTAATCATTTTTCAAAATTATTCTGCAGCATTCATATTATGGATTCTTGGACTAATGCTTTGGGTATTACTCACCTACACAATCTTCACCGGTTTTACAATAAAAGAAAACAAACCAACTTTAGATGTAGGAATTTCCGGTGCTTGGCTCTTGGCTATTGTTGCTACCCAGGCTATTGCAGTTCTTAGTGCTTTGATCTCAGTACATCTGGAACAACCACATAGGTTACATATGAACTTTTTAGCACTGTGCATGTGGTTATGGGGTGGTATGTTATATATCTGGATGATCTCTCTCATCTTCTACCGTTATACATTCTTCAGATTTTCCCCGGGAGATTTATCTCCGCCATACTGGATAAACATGGGAGCGATGGCGATATCTACCTTAGCAGGTTCTTTATTAATCAAGAACACAAATGATGCACCGTTTTTATTATCGCTACTGCCTTTCTTGAAAGGCTTCACAGTGTTTTTTTGGGTTACTGGAACCTGGTGGATTCCTATGCTTTTCATCCTTGCTATATGGAGACACGTTTATAAACGATTCCCATTGAAATATGATCCGCTCTACTGGGGAGCTGTATTCCCATTAGGAATGTATACTGCATGCACTTTTAGGATGGCTGATGCAATGAATTTAAATTTCCTTGATCAAGTTCCAAGATACTTCATTTATATTGCTTTAGCTGCCTGGCTTGCTGCTTCCATCGGATTTGTACGATCTATTGCTATCCAGTTAAGTTTGTTAGTAACGAAACCGGTGAAAAGCTGATAGAGTCCCTCAATCAATTAAACAATTATTCAAAGAACAAAAATTTTTTCACCTTGAGATTTCAAACTTAGAATGAAGCTCAGGTGATTTTTTATTTAACATTCGTGTAACAACTGTATGAAACCATATAAAGCAAGTTAGCGAGAGTAATAGCATCAAGAACCAGCTTGAGGTCCACACACCTGAAAATTGTAATAGATACCCAAAGATGATCGGGAAGAAAAATCCGCCCAAACCTCCAAGCACGCCAACCGTTCCGCCAACAACTCCCACTTCGTTTGGAAAATACTCTGGTATAAATTTATAAACACCTCCCATACCAATTCCCCAAGCAATGCCAATTAACATTACAAATCCAGAGAATATCCAAACATTTGCCTGGAAAAAAATTCTTGTAACTCCTCTTGCAAGAAGTTCTTTCTTCTTTACTTCATCTCCTATCTTTACAACCGGTTCATGCCAACCCTCAATCACGGGCAGTACTAGCGTTGCGTCTTTTTCATGGTAAGAAGAAGCTACTCTTTCAATTAATGGAATTTTCTCTTCATCTATAACAATACATTTTTTATTAATATCAGTAATGGTTCCGTTTTTGGTGGCAGCTACTCCCGATCCGGGTGAATAGATTTCCATTCTTGGAAATATTAATAAAAATGATAAGGTAATTGACGCACCGAATACCCAATACATTACTTTTCTTGCGCCGTATTTATCAGCTAACCACCCGCCAAAAGCACGGAAAAGTCCGGCTGGTAAACTAAAAACAGAAGTGAGTATACCGGCTGTTATTAGCGGCATATAGTAAGCATTAACATAATAGGGAACGAGCCATTGTGAAAATGCGACGAAACATCCGAAAACCAAAAAGTAATACAATCCAAATCGCCAGAGTCGCACAGCTTTCAATGGGTGGATAAGTTCTTTAATTGACTTTTTCTTTTCAGGGGTCTTATTAGTTGTAAATACAAAAAATAAAATCCCCATTCCGAACAAAGCTGCAGCATAAATCTGTGGAAGCATTCTCCATCCTTCCAGATGCGTACCTTGATCGGTTAAATAATTCAAAAGGCTGGGTGCAAAGAGAGCGGTAAGTGCAGTACCTGTATTGCCAATGCCGAAAATTCCAAGTGCAGTACCCTGTTTATTTTTAGGGAACCACAACGAGGTGTATGCAATACCACAGGCAAAACTGGCACCGGTTAAACCAAATATAAAGCTCAGTAATGCAAAGGATGAGTAATCATTTGCGTAAGAGAGTAGAAACATTGGAATTGAACAGAAAACTAATAGGGAAGTGAAAATTACTTTACCACCGAATTTATCCGTTAACATTCCGATAGGAAACCTAAAAATTGCACCGGAAAGTATCGGAATTCCGAATAACCAGCCAACTTGAACAGTATTCCACTTGAAGATGCCGCTGTCAACAAGAAATGTTACCAGCACTCCATTAATCGTCCACGCAGCAAAACATATTATGAATGCCAAAGTGTTGAAGAACAATATCCGATGTGCTTTACTTGCTATCTTTTCTTCCATATTGTTTTGATCAATTATTACTTGGTTTATGAATTGTCCAATTTGTTTTAGGGTTTCTGACCTTCTTTCTGTTCCAATTCCAAATTACTTTTTGATAAGGCCGCCATAAGTAACTTAACGGGAAAACGAGCAAGTGGACTAACCGAGTAAATGGAATTATCAATAAAATTATAAATGCCAATATTATATGAAACTGAATTATAAGCGGAAGCATTGCAACCGCATCAATTTGAGGATTTAACTCAAAGATTGATTGTAAATACGGGGTAAGAACAACTGCAAACCATGATGAACCCCAACGGTAACCATACGCAACCCACAATCCGAGGAATATTTCAGTAAGCAGTAAAATTTCAAGAATAATATCAGCGTAGTTCGTTACTTTCTGAATACGCGGATTTGTTAATCTTCTGTAAAAAAGATTTATTAATCCCAAGAATGTCATTATACCGAATACAAAAGCTGTGATTTCTAAAATTGCCAAACGTAACGGAAGTTGATTCCATAGCAGAACGTATTGGGGAACGAGAAATGCAGTTAAATGACCGAAGAATAAAAATATGATCCCAAAATGGAATGGAACAGAACCCCAATATAACCTGCGCGTTTCAAGAAATTGAGATGAAATAGAACTGTACTTAAACTTAGTTTCTCTGTATCGATAGATAGTACCAACTATGAAAATTATAATTGCTACATAAGGAAAAGCAACGAAAAAGAAGTTATTATAGAGAGTCATAATTGAATTCCTAACTTTGTATTTCTAATTCATTAGAAATTTCTTTTGCGAAATCTTTTTCTTCCGGAAATGTATTCTGCTCATCCGGAAATGCTATTCTTATTAATTCCAGGATTGCCAGGAGAGGTTTTTGATAGATCAGCCGGTTTATTTCATTTTGCTCAATAAGAGTGCGGTGATGTTTTTCGTAAACCTTGTTTTTACCATTGATGCTATCTTTATCAAATTCTGAAATTATTTTTTTTAATGCCGGTTTTATGATGTAATAGATTAAATCATGTTTCAATTCACTATCAGCAGTTTTATTAATTAACCGTAATAAATTCGTAAGATGATCAGCTAATTCTGTTCCGCAGTCGTTGTTAGCGGCTTTGTGTTCGTTGCCTAAATTAACAAGCAGCTCTCCTCTTTTATAGTCATCACCAAAAACTACATAACCCAAATCGAGTGTCGTTATTGCCTGAACATCAAACGTGCGTGTGTAAATTTCTTCCCATTCTTTGAGTGAGGTCATTTTAACGAATTCGGAAAAGTCTCTCAATAAATCTGATACAATTAGGAAATTTTCATCGAGATATTTCTGTACATCACAGATTTTTGCTTTTACTTCTTCAGAAGGATAAAGAAATAAATCCCCAAGTAATTCATATCTGATCATAATTCTAAATTCCTCTCATCGGTGCTTCTTTAAATCCGAATCCAGTAGAACCTTTAAGATCACCGGTGTTTCCAAGCATTTCCAAAGCCTGTTCTCTGTGAGCGGGTGGAATGTTAAAACGATCATCGAAAGTTGCCAGAGCTGTTAACTTGTAAATATCGTCAGCATCATTAGGTTTCAAACTGACTTCGTTGAGCGCATCAGCAGCTAATGTTTTATTGATATCACCCACAGTTAAACTTCTTCTATGAATACGAACTGCTAATTGTTTTCTTAAAACATTTTTAATTATTCCTTCATTCCCAACTCCAAACATATTAGCCATATATTTGATTGGAAATCTCGCTTGCTCAATTGTACCCCACAAAGCATTGGTAGAAGTATCGTAGACCGAATCTCTACTCCAGAATTTTGCAATTGGGTCGAGTTTGCCGGATTGTTCGCTGTTGTCCGTATCGCTGAGAGAGGCCATAACCGGTAATAGTGGCGGGACGTAAAAGAGCATCGGCAATGTACGAAACTCTGAATGTAATGGGAGTCCTAAGCCCCATACTTTTACAAATTTATAAACTGGCGAAGTTTGTGCGGTTTCAATTGTTGAATCTGCAACTCCATTTTCTTTTGCACTTCTAATTACCGCTTCATCAAAGGGATTCAATATCAAATCAAGCTGGCGGTCAATCAGTTCGTCATCAGGTGCAGACGCTGCTTCTTTAATTTTATCTGCATCATAAAGAAGAACACCGAGATAGCGGATTCTTCCAACACAAGAATGCATGCAAGCAGGTGCAAGTCCGGCTTCTAATCTTGGATAACATAAAATACATTTTTCAGATTTACCTGTGCTCCAATTGTAATATGATTTCTTGTATGGACAAGCAGTAACACACATTCTCCATGCACGACAGACTTGCTGATTAATTAATACAACACCGTCTTCACCTCTTTTATAAATCGCACCCGATGGACACGAAGCAACACAAGCAGGATTCAAACAATGATTGCATATTCTTGGCAGATAAAACATTGCCATCTTTTCTAATTGAAACATCGCTTCCTGTTCAGCAGGAGATAAATTTTTTAAATTCGGATCGCGCCTTGCATATTCAGGCGTTCCACTTAAATCATCATCCCAATTGGGCCCGGTTTTTATATCTATCGGTTTTCCGGTTACTAATGAAACAGGTCTGGCAGTCGGTTGATCATCGCTGGCAGGAGATTCAATTAGATCAAGATATTTATATGTCCAGGGTTCGTAATAATCTTCTAACAATGGCAGATAGGGATTGTGAAAAATATTAAGCAGACCTTTGTACTTCCCCGATCCTCTTAAGGAGATGCTTTCATTTTCATTTTTCTTCCATCCGCCTTTATAAATATTTTGGTCTTCCCACTTTGATGGATATCCGGTGCCGGGTTTAGTTTCAACATTATTCCACCACATATATTCAGCGCCTTTTCTGTCTGTCCAGATATTTTTGCAGGCAATAGAACAAGTATGGCAGCCGATACATTTGTCGAGATGAAACAACATTGAAATTTGTGATCTTACGTTCATAATTTTTTATTGATTGTTTTTTTGAATTTTCAATTTATTTATTAATGATTATTCATTTAGTTTGTTTAATATTGAATAGATTTTTTGATTATTCTTATTAATGAATTTTTCATGTGCCAAAATAATTTTCTCTGTCTGAATATATTTCTCAGGTACTAATTCATGGTTGCCGTGCCTAACCATTTCCCTTATCATGATATTCGTTACTTCACAGTGAAATTGTAACCCTAACACATTGTTCTTATATAAAAACATCTGGTTAATGCAAGCCTCCGAATATAAAAAATGCTTAGCTCCATTTGGTAAATCAAACGTATCTCCGTGCCAATGAAAAACTTTAAAAGACTTTTCAAAACCATCCAAGAGATAGTTCCCTTGCCCTTTGGGTGTTAATGAAACATTAAACCAACCTATTTCCTTATAAGGATTAGGATAAATTTCTGCACCCAAGACATGTGCAATCAGTTGAGAACCTAAGCAAACACCTATAACTGTTTTATTGGCATTTATGGTTTGTTTGATAAATATTTTTTCCTCTTTCATCCACTCAAATTTATCCTCATCGTAAACTCCCATAGGACCACCCATGATAATGAGCCAATCAATTTCAGACAATTTTGGGAGGTTAAATTCTTTGTAAAATTTGGTAAAAGTTAGGGAATGCCCTTTCTCGTTAGACCAATTTTCAATACAACCCAGTCCTTCAAATGGAACATGCTGAAAACAATGAATATGTAAATTTTTTATTTTATTATTTACTATTGGTTATTTTTTTTCAATTTATTATTGATTATTCACTCATGTTACATAAAATGAAAATTTTTCTTAGTGTTTCTTTGTGCCTTAGTGGTGAAATGATCTTTACCACTAAGGAACTGAGCACACTCAGTTTCACTAAGGAATAAAAAAAACTACTTATCTGTTATGCTAAACAATTCAAATTTGCTCCAAATGAGTTATTCATTTATTTTTTCTTGATGCTCTTTTAATCGAACATTTACACTTTTTTTAGAAATCATAATTTTCTCCAATAATAAATCGTCAATAATAAATCAAAAATTTACGCTCGTCATTTTCTTAACAACCACATGTGTATCACGATTTGGCGCGCTCGGTCCCCAGTAATTAAAATGATAAGAGAACTGACCATATCCGCCAGCAAGAAAATTTGGTTTCAAATGTATTCTGGTGATACTGTTATTCATACCACCTCTTTTATTTCCGCGTACCTGCGATTTGGGAATTGATATGGTTCTCTCAACAGTATGATAAACAATGCAAACACCTTTGGGAATTCGAGAACTTACAACTGCACGGGTACAATAAACACCATTATCGTTATAAACTTCAACCCAATCATTATCATTTACAGAAAGTTCTTTTGCATCCTCTTCATTAAGCCAGCAAGGTTCCATTCCTCTTCCAAGAGTTAACATTCTCAAATTATCCATATAAGTTGAATGGATATGCCATTTGCCGTGCGGAGTTAAACAATTCAGAACTTTTGCGCTGCCGTCCTTTAAAGTTTCTTTTAATTCACCAAAAACTTCGGGTTTAGGTGAAGGTTTGAATGTCGGCAGGTTTTCGCCAAATGCGATGTACATTTCATGATCTAAATAAAAGTGCTGACGTCCGGTCAGTGTCCTCCATGGAACTAATCTTTCAACATTATAAGTGAATGCAGAATATGCTCTTCCGTTATTCATTAGTCCGGACCAAACCGGCGATGTATTATATCTCCGCGGCTGAACTTGTAAATCTTTAAAGTTAATTCTTACATCTCTGCTTCCGTCGGCAAGATCAGCAAGCGCCAAACCGGTTTTTGATTCCATGTATTTGTAAGCTCTGTGAGTCAGTTCGCCGTTTGTAAGAGATGAGAGATATAAAACAGCATTTGCCGCCGATACATCTTCTTTAAGAGATGGATATATTTTACCATCAATTTCTTCAGTCGGAAAATAATTAGACCTTATCATGTCATCATAAAAATCATCACATTGATAATGGTTACCGTGCGCTCCCATACCTTTTGTCTTTGCATTTGGTCCAAGCGAAATAAATTTATTATAAATTTTTGTGTAATCTCTTTCGACTATCGCAATTTTGTGAGTTGTTTTTCCGGGTATTGCTTCACATTCTCCTAAATACCAATCCTTAATTGTGGGCTGCTTAATTTCATCCGGCGAATCGTGCGAAAGAGGAACTGTAACAACATCAACTTGAGGATGATTAAAATGTTTTTTGGCTAATTCGCTTGTTGCGAAGGCAATGTTTCTAAAAATTTCCCAATCGGTTTTTGCCTCCCACACCGGTGCAATAGCTGCTGATAAAGGATGAATGAACGAATGCATGTCAGTGCTGTTCAAATCATTTTTTTCATACCATGAAGCAGCGGGCAATACGATATCAGAATAAAGTGCTGAAGAATCCATTCTGAAATTCAAATCAACAACCAAATCCATTTTACCAACAGGAGCTATATCGTGCCATTTAACTTCTTCCGTTTTTTCTTCGTTGTCTTTTGCAATTAAATTTGAATGTGTTCCAAGATAATGTTTGATAGCAAATTCGTGCCCTTTCATACTACCAGCGATTGCATTGCCCCGCCAGATGTACCATATACGTGGAAAATTAATTTCAGAATCAGGATCTTCAATAGCATATTCTATTTCTTTTGATTTTAATTTTTCTAAAACATTCTTTTTTATTTCCTCTGGGTTATTAGATTCAAATTCTTTATTCAACTCAAGTGTATTCTTATTAAACTGCGGATAGAAAGGCATCCAACCCATTCGTACAGATTTGAAGATTAAATCGGCCATGTGTTTTTTGGTTAGTTCATTTTCCGGCGCTGTGTTGTACTTTGATGTTTTTCCATCATATCTGTATTGACATGTATTTATATAATGCCAGATGGGAGTCTGCTGAAGCCGCACTGCATCAACCCAATCTCTTGCAAAAGCTATTGTTGCCCAGGAATCTGTTGGCGCTAATTTTTCCTGACCAACATAATGATTTAATCCGCCGCCGTTTTTTCCAACGCAGCCGCAAAGCATCAATGCCATAATTCCCGCACGGTACATTAAATTATTATGGAACCAGTGATTCACTCCGGCACCAATAATTATCATACACTTTCCTTCAGTGCTGATTGCGGTGTTTGCCCACTCGCGTGCAAAGCTAATGACTGTTTTTGAATCAACGCCCGTAAAAATTTCCTGCCATGCAGGAGTGTAGGAAGAATCTTTATCAGAATAATCTTTTGGATAATCGCCGCCTAAATTTCTATCAACACCGTACTGCGCCATTGTTAAATCATAAACAGTAGTTACCGGGATTTTCTTTCCATCAATTGTTTCAATAAAATTTACAGGCACTCCGCGTAACTTTTTCATGTTCAAGCCGAACTCAACAAATTCTACTTGAAAAACTTCATCATGCTTTTCAAGTAAACTTAAGAGAGGATCGTACTGTGAGTTGTCAGTTGAGTTTTCATATTTAAGATTCCAATCGCCTTGCTTTGAATCCCATCTATGGCCAACGCTGCCTTTCGGAACAACAAGCTTTCCAGATTGCGAATCAATGTTTAAAAATTTCCATTCGCCGTTAGGAATATTTTTGTATTCAGAGATTTGATTCGCTCTTACAAGTTTGCCCGGTTTGTAGATTCCGTTATCATTAACAAGTTCAACGAGATAAGGTGAATCAGTATATTTTTTTACATAGTTAATAAAGTAAGGAGTCTTCTTTTCGTGATGAAATTCTTTTAGAATTACATGCGTTACAGCCATCCAAAAAGCGCCGTCACTTCCGGCATGTAGTGGAACCCATTGATCCGCATATTTTGCAACTTGATTGAAGTCCGGTGAGAACACAATTGCCTTTGTTCCATTATGACGACCTTCGGCAAAGAAGTGAACATCCGGGGTTCGTGTCATATTTAAGTTAGACCCCATCACAGCAATCATTTTGGAATTAAACCAATCCGCACTTTCACAAACATCAGTTTGCTCGCCCCAAATTTCCGGCGAAGCATTTGGAAGATCGCAGTACCAGTCGTAAAAACTAAGATTAACTCCACCGAACAATTGTAGAAATCTGCTTCCCGCTGCATAGCTAAGCATAGACATCGCAGGGATTGGGGAAAAACCAATTACACGATCCGGTCCGTATTTTTTAGCCGTATAAATATTTGCAGCGGCAATAATTTCATTTACTTCATCCCACGATGCTCTTCTAAATCCACCTTTGCCTCGCGCTTGCTGATATTTTTTTCTTTTTTCTGAATCATTCTGAAGATTTTCCCATGCTAAAAGTGGATCACCGGTTTTTTGTTTTTCTTCTCTGTAAGCATCAATCAATGCACCGCGAATGAGCGGATATTTTATTCTAAGCGGGCTATACAAATACCATGAAAATGAAATTCCTCTTTGACAGCCGCGCGGTTCGTAAGGAGGCAGACCATCTTCTAACAAAGGATAATCTAATTGCTGAGTTTCCCACACGACAATACCGTCCTTAACATGAATTTGCCATGAACAGCCGCCGGTGCAATTAACTCCGTGTGTGCTGCGAACTATTTTATCGTGTTGAAATCTGTTTCGGTAAAACTCTTCCCACTTTCTTGTGTCAGGAGAAATTATATCTTTTATCCAACTCATTAGTATGCCATTTAATTATTATAAAAATTTACACTATACTTTTTAACTCTATGCCACATAAACAAAAATACAACCAGCGCTATGTTTAATCCCAAAATTATTCCAATCAAAAGAACAAATTGTGATAGTAAAGACGAGGATTGCAAAGCTCCTCTTTGATCACTATCATATAAAAATGCCAACAAATCTTTTATTTCCTGATCAGTTAGAGTGGCTGAACCAAAGCTATTTATCATAGCGGGAAATGGCGGGTTTCGTAATGTGGCATCTATGCCGACTGCGCCCAAACGTGAAAAGACTGTTGTTAAATCCTTTGCCAATAGTCCGCCATTAAATACAGCGGCGTTATCAATGTTATGACAGGAAATACAAGATGGTCCGCCGTTAGTGAGTTTTGAAGTTCCTTCAAAAAATTTTTTACCTCTTTCAATATCCGATGTAGTAATTGAAGCGGCGCTAAAAGTTTGAACTGGAGTTTTTTTGTTGGGATTGTTGACGTCAGGGCTGCTGGTGGATATATAATCAATAATGGATTTAATTTCGTTAACCTTTAAGTCCTGATCAGGCATAACAATTTTGTTATGTTGATCAAAAACAGCTATCGCCGCCGAATCGCCAGAATTAATTAGACTTTGAGAAGATTGAACAAATTTAATAATCCATTCTTCGGTTCTTCTGTTTTGAACATTGGCCAAATCGGGACCGATCAATTTTCCCCCGCCGATGGTATGGCATGCGGTACACTTTTGTAAGAAAAGTTGTTCACCTTGATTTCGTGCATTTATTGAAACTATGAAAGTGAAGAAGCAGCTAAGAGTAATCAAGAAATACTTTTTGATCATATTGTCTTCTTTTCTGAATGGAAAACTTTTATTAAATAATTCTTAAATAATTATAATCAGATTTTTTCATCTGATTAAAAATAATGCACAATACATTGTCTGTCAAGTTAAATTTACGAAGTCTTATTTAGGATAAATGGCTGGTAAGTTATTTATGAAGATTACCAGCAGGGAACACCTCAATCAGGATTACTGATTCAAACTCTCTTTTTCTTTTCTAAGCATCGCTCTTCTTTCCGAGTAAAGCTTTCCTATTTCCGCGCCGACAATAAATACAATTGACGCATAGAAAATCCAAAAAGCTACAACAACAACTAACGCATACGCACCATAAATTTTTCCGAAGTCAGCAAAGTTATAAATGTAAAATCCAAAGAGCTGTTTTGCAGTTTCCCAAAGAACTGCCGCCCAAAATGCCCCTACAAATGCGGCTTTCTTTCCAATTTTTTTCTTAGGAACAACTAAATAAAGAATAGAGAAAAGAAGGAAGATCAACAGCAGAGAAATGATTGACAAGATTATATCTTCGACAATACCGGATTGTAAAAATTGGATGCTGTAAATTTTATTTGCCGCCTGACGAAGAAAATTGAATGCGGGCATTAAGATTGTAGTTACAAAAAATAACAGAATGGCAAGCATAACAAGAGCAAAATCTTTTAGCTTGGCGAGAAGGACCGGTTCCTCAGTTTCAAGCTGAAATATTGTGTTAAGTATAGTCCTCATACTACTGAATAATCCGCTTGCCGCGAACAGTAAACCGAAAGCGCCCACAATTCCCGCAATAGTTTTGTATTGTATTACTTCGCTTATTCTGGTAAAAATAATTTTCTTAACGAACTCAGCATATTGATAATATGGAATTATCGTCTCAATCATCAAGTTAATTTGATATTGCATATAAGTGGAATCAAGAACAGCCCCAAGCACCGAGAAAATGATAAGCACAAAAGGAACTATACAAATAAAAATTGAAAACGCTAATCCGCCTCCAAATAAAAAGATATGATGGTCATCCATTCGTTTGTAAAGCCCGCCAAAATAATGTGCAGCAAAGTCTTTAACCTTACGAAAAGATGGTGTTAGGTGAAGCAGAAAACGTAATTTCCGGAATTGTTTATATGCTAAAGATTGTTTCACCCTGCTTATAAAATCATCAATAAACTTTAGATTAAGCATTCATGATTCTTGGTATAGTTTTGTAATAAATTTCGGAAAGTTCTTTTAGATCCAAATTGATTTTACCGTTAACGTTAAAATTCTTGCTGATAGTTTTTCCTAACAACGTGTGGTGCTGATTCTTTTTGTTTAGGATAGATTCAAATTCTTTTTGATTTTTTTCTTTCACAGAAACAATCACTCTTGATTGACTTTCAGAAAAAAGAGAAAAATCTTCACGAGTTTTGAAAGGAATATTCACTTCAGCACCGATCAGATTTTCTTCATTCATAATGCAGCATTCTGCCAACGCACAAATTATTCCTCCCTCCGAAACATCATGGGCGGATTCAATTAATCTATTATTAATAAAAGCTAAAATTGTTTCTTGGAGATTCAATTCCACTTGAAGATCTATATGCGGGCAATCACCGGTGACTTTCCCATGTATAATCTTTAAATACTCGCTTCCTCCTAATTCTTCAAAGTCTTCTCCTAATACATAAATTAAATCACCATGAGATTTGAAAAATGATGTTGTAACATTTGCCAATTTCTCTACTTTACCTACCATTCCAATTGTTGGTGTAGGATAAACCGCAGTATTTGGAGATTCATTATAAAAACTAACATTGCCTCCCGTTACAGGAGTATTAAAAAATCTGCAAGCTTCTCCCATTCCTTCAATCGCTTGACTGAACTGCCAATAATTTTCCGGCTTGTAAGGATTCCCAAAATTCAAGCAATTAGTTATTGCAAGTGGAATACCTCCTGAACAAATAATATTTCGTGCAGCTTCTGCAACTGCTATTTTCGTTCCCTCTTTCGGGTTCAAATAAACATATCTGGAATTGCAATCTGTTTTCATTGCAAGCGCTTTATCGGTATCCTTGATATGAACTACGGCAGCATCGCAGCCAGGACCAACAATAGTGTTTGTCCGAACAGTTGAATCATACTGCTCATATACCCACTTTTTTGAAACTATGTTGGGAGAAGCAAATATTTTTTTAAATGCCTCAGTGAGATTTTTCGGTTGAGGCAGTTTTGTAAAATCAAATGTTCGTATCTCATTTAAATAATAAGGTTCTTTAGTCTCTCGAATATAGACCGGTGCTCCACCACCAAGTACAAGTTCGAATGAAGGAATGACTGCTTTTTCTTCACCCTGATAATTGATGTGAAGTAAACCGTCATTAGTGACCTCACCAATTATTTCGCAATTTAGATCCCATTTCTCGAATACTTCTTTTACTTTATTTTCAAATCCTTTTTTCACTACACACAACATTCTTTCCTGACTTTCCGAAAGCATTATCTCATAAGCTATCATCCCCTTTTCACGCAGCGGAACTTTATCCAAATTTATTTTCATGCCGGATTTTCCCTTAGCACTCATTTCACTTGTCGAACAAGAAATTCCTGCCGCACCCATGTCTTGAATTCCAACCAACCATCCATTTTTAATAATATCTAATGATGCTTCAAGTAAAAGTTTTTCGGTGAATGGATCTCCAACTTGAACCGAAGGGCGTTTTGATTCCGATTTTTCTGAAATTTCTTCCGAAGCAAAAGTTGCACCGTGTATCCCATCCCTTCCTGTTGATGAGCCTACAATCATTATAGCGTTTCCTTCGCCTTCAGCAATGGCTGATGCTACATGTTTCGTATCAACTAATCCTACTGACATTGCATTTACAAGTGGATTGTCCTGGTAGGATTCATCAAAATAAACTTCGCCTGCAACAGTTGGTATGCCGAGGCAATTTCCATAATCACCAATTCCGCGAACGACTCCATCAAATAAATAGCGTGTCCTTGCATCATCAAGTGATCCGAATCTAAGCGAATCGAGACAAGCAATCGGACGCGCACCCATTGTAAAAATATCACGCATAATTCCTCCGACTCCCGTTGCGGCTCCTTGATAAGGTTCAACTGCAGATGGATGGTTATGACTTTCAATCTTAAAAGCCACTGCAAGACCATCACCAATATCAACCAACCCTGCATTTTCTTCACCGGCGTCAACCAGAAGTTTACCGCCTGAACGAGGTAAAGTTTTTAAAAGCTTTATTGAATTTTTATAGCTGCAATGTTCGCTCCACATCACACTAAAAATTCCGAGTTCTGTGAAAGAAGGAATTCTGCCAAGAATTTTTACTATTCGTTCGAATTCTTTATCATTCAAACCATGCTCTAACGCCAATTCACGAGTAACTTCAAGTTCCTGCATTAAAAATTCCGTTAGCTAAATTTTGAAATGAGTTTGTTTTATTGGGTAAATATAATACTTATCTAATCGCTATTGAATAGATAAACAGTGCGGTTTGAAGCGGGAGAATTTTCCTAAGTGGTTAGGCAAATGATGTAAGAAGCAGATGGTCAACTGTTCGCATTTAATTTTTAGTTTTCTAACTCATCATTAATGCTGAATAAATTTTTAATAGAGAATCTTAAAGTCGGATGAACAGCGGTGACTTCTATTTTTAATTCAATAAATGCCCCTTCAGTTCTTGATTTATGTGATCTTTCTCAAACCCTGCAAGCGAAGGGACGAAAGTCATCATAGTTTTAATTGTCCCTTCCTGCAGCGATAATTCTTCTTCAGAATATGCTATAATTTCGTTCCAGAATTTTGCTTCATAATAATTCTCTATTTTATCAAGGTATAGATATGTACATGAACCATTTTCAGAGAGATTCTTAGCATTATGAAATAAAAATAATCCAAGATCAAAGAATGCTGCGCTCAGCGGATTGCCATCTACGTACAAACTCTTTTCATCCATACTTAAATTACGAGGACAAACCATTACCGGAATTTCATTTGCAGTTTCGCAAACTATCTGATTATCATCTGATGATGCAGTATTAAATATTGAATTAATTGCTTCCTTTAAAATTATCTGTATTTCAATAAGATTTGACCATGAGCGGGCATTTGCGGATTCAAAATGAATGAGATTTATTTTGTCTTCTGAATGGAACAAATTCTTTTTAGAATCTATTTCATCAGGCCCCAAAATTTCAATTTGGCGATCTTTGAAAACTTTTAAATTAAATGACGGT